>CEUZ01047162.1_pt1 | contig 51400 bp, 46 predicted proteins | sample 361511 | NCBI WGS metagenome assembly CEUZ01 (sample SAMEA2622822, study PRJEB7988) | marine metagenome | biome: marine biome (ENVO:00000447); feature: surface water layer (ENVO:00002042); material: "saline water (ENVO:00002010), including plankton (ENVO:xxxxxxxx)" | depth 5 m
TTGTGAATATTTAGTTTGGACTATCCCTGTATTACCATGTATTAAAGCATGTAATCTTTCTTTGCCGATTCAGACTGATCCTCCAATTAGATTAAATACTATTTTATTACATATGGTATTTGATAGACCTTTTAAGACAGATGTTTACTATGTTCAATGTCATGAAGCTGATTTTTGCACATTTAGAATTACGCTTTATCCCAATTTGCAGAAGTCGCCAAATAACTCAAATTATAATTTAACTGTTGAAGTAATATCAAAAGATATTCCAGATTTGAAATTTATGCTTAAGACAATCCAAAGAGAATTATTAGAAATTGGTATTGTAGAGCCAGAGTCAAATTTAATATACCATAAAATTGATATAGTTAAGGCTGGTTTTCCATTAATGACCCATCAATTTATAACAGATGCTCAAACTCAATTATCTTATATTCAAGAAAAACTCCAAAATGCAACTTTCTTTGGTAAAGGGGCTGGATCACATTTTCTTATGAATCAGGTATTAGTAGATGTATATGAGCAATTACTTTAAAAATAATATAGTTTAATTATAATAGAAAAGTTTGCGTGTAGTTTTTAGAGTAGATGGTAATGAGACTATGGGAATTGGGCATTTTATGAGGTGTTTTGCTTTTGCCCAATTATTAAAAGATGAAAATATCCAAGTTGATTTTTTAACGACAACAAATGTGGAATATTTATTAGATATGCTAAAAGCCGAGTATATTAATATTGAAAGATTTAAAGTAGAAAATATGCAAGATGATATAAAATTGACTATAAACTATTTAATATCTTCAGATGATATAGGTTTGATCATTCTTGATGGATATCATTTTGATACAAACTATCATAAAGCATTAAGAAAAATAGGATTAAAAGTTCTTTGTATTGATGATTTAGCACAAATGCATTTTGAATGCGATTATGTACTTAACCAGAATTTAGGATCTTTAAATCTAAACTATTCAATAGGACATTCCACTAAATTATTATTGGGTCCAAAGTATTGGTTATGGAGACGCGAGTTTAGACAGATAAACAATGAAGATGCTTTATTTCAAGTATCGCCAAAAATAAATAAAATATTTTTGACTTTAGGTGGTGGTGACATTACATCGCAACTTAGAACTGTTATAAATTATTTAGGTGATCTAGATCTCCCAATTCATATACATTTTAAAATATTAATTGGCTATTCTGATCAAAATATTTTATCACGATTGATTACTGAATTTCCTTTCAAAATAGAATTAATCCCACATAGTAACGATGTATCTAAATTAATTCAATGGTCTGATTTAGTTATTACTGGAGCAGGAACAACTTTATATGAAGTTTTATATTTACGTAGGCCTTTATTAATATGTGCCCTTATTGATAACCAAATTCCGTCTGCAAATGAAGCGTTTAATCTTCAAATGAGCTTACCTTTAAATATTAATAGTTTTGATAGTTTTAGTGAAACTTTCAATTTTATCTTTGAAAATCATGTAGCTAGAAAGGAAATGGTAAAAAACCAAAAAAAATTCTTTACCAATGTAGGCATTACCAAAAATCGTTTTTATGAGTTTTTTAATTAATATGATTTATTTTTTAATTAATATGATTTATTTTTTAATTATATATTAGATTGTAGTGAATATAACTGGTTCAAATTAAAATTATTTTAATTTTATGGTTTTTTCAAAAGAATGGGACAAGCAATATAAATCAAACAAACATTTGAGTATTTGGCCATGGACAGATCTTGTTGCTTTGATTATGAGGTATTGCAAGTCTCATATTGGTGAAGAAGGAAAAGTATTAGAGCTTGGATGTGGAGCTGGAGCGAATATACCTTTTTTCCTGAATTTAGAAGTTGATTATTTTGGCGTAGATGGAAGTAGAACTATAATTCAGATGCTTCATGAAAAATATCCTGAACTTCGTGAGCATTTAATTGAGTGTGATTTTACGCAACATATTCCTTTTCAAGAAAAATTTGATCTTGTGATTGATAGAGCTGGGTTAACTTGTAATAATACAGATGATATTATAAATACAATTAAGAAAGTTAAGCAGATAATGCGTGACGGTGGTAGATTAGTGGGTGTGGATTGGTATTCCACAAAGCACACTGAATATGAATGGGGTCAGCCAATAGATGATGGATATACTCGCTTATTCACTGAAGATAGGTGTGAATTTAAAAATGTAGGTAAAGCTCATTTTTTTACAAAAGAGCATCTACTTGATATTTTAAGTGATTTTGAAATAATTCATTTAAATCATAAAACAAATACTCATTATATTACTAAGCCTGATGGTTATCAATCTTGTTCTTGGGATTTTGTAGCAGAGATTAAAAAATAAATTTTGATATTATTAATAAAGTGTTTTTATATTTATGATTATTACTGCCCATCAACCAGTTTATTTACCATGGCTTGGGTTATTCCATAAAATTGCATTGGCTGACGAGTTCGTTTATTATGATCATGTTCAACATTCAGCACATGATTATACTGCAAGAAATTTTATAAAGACTAGCCAGGGAAAGCATCAGTTAATTGTTCCAGTTCGAAGAGCTAGATCATTAAGTATCAAATTAAAAGATTTAAAAATTGATCAAACTGCTTCATGGCGTAGAAATCATTGGAATACTATAAAAATGAATTATGCAAGGACTAAGTATTTCCATAAATATAAAGATTTTTTGTATAATCTTTATCAAAGAGACTGGGAGTACATTGCAGATCTAAACTATACTTTATTAAAATATTTTTTATCCATGATTGGATTAAATACAAAAATAATCTTCTCTTCAGATATGAAAATTAATGGAGAAAAAACAGATGGAATTTTAGAAATGTGTAATATACTAAAGGCAGACACTATTATTTTCGGTAAATATGGAAAAGATTATGTGGATTTAGACTTATTTAATAAAGCAGGTGTTAAATATATTTTCCAAGATTATATACATCCTCAATATAATCAGATTTTTGGAGATTTTATTCCAAATTTGAGTATTTTAGATTTGTTAATGAATTACGGTGAAAAAAGTTTGGACATTATTATGTCAGGTAACTTATCAAAAAGTGAGATCATCAATTAAAAAAATAGCTATGAAAAATTCTCCGTTATCAATATTAGTAGTTGCAGCACACCCTGATGATGAAATACTTGGATGTGGAGGAACTATGGCGAAACATGTTACAAAAGGAGATGAAGTAAATGTCTTAATAATGGCTGAAGGAGTTACTAGCAGAGATTCTGAACGAGATAGAGAAAAACGTGAAAATGAACTATCTGAATTAACAAAAGCTGCAAAGATTGCAAATGATATTATTGGGGCGAATTCCATTCATTTACACGATTTCCCTGATAATCGATTGGATTCGATAGATTTACTGGATTTAATTATCACAATAGAATTCTATATTAATAAGTATCAACCTTCGATAGTTTATACTCATCATCGTGGGGATGTTAACATAGATCATAAAATTGTACACGATGCTGTTCTTGCTGCTACAAGGCCTCAACCAGGTAATTGTGTAAAGACATTACTTTTTTTTGAAATTGCTTCCAGTACAGAATGGACGCCTCCACAATCCATAATATCATTTCATCCAAATTGGTTTATAGATATTTCAGATACTTTAGAAATTAAATTACAGGCATTAGAAGCATATGTTGAAGAGATGAGAACCTTCCCTCATCCAAGGTCAATTGATGGAATTAAATATTTATCTAAATGGCGTGGTGCAAATGTTGGTGTTGATTCTTGTGAAGCCTTTATCTTAGGTCGGAATATATTATAATCACCATCAATTGTGATTAACCAATGTTTCTATTTTATAAATTAATTATTTTGATTAACTATATATAAATAATACGAAAATTGAAGTTCGTTATTACTGGTGCGAATGGTATGCTTGGGAGTACCCTTTGTCAATTGTATAATAAAAAATACGATGTTTATGCTTTTCATCGAGACAAGGAATTTTATTCAGAATGTACAGATGAATTCAGTTTTGATTTGTTAAATATGGATTTTCTACAATCAGTTATCAAAAAAATCAAACCAGATATATTTATCCATTGTGCAAGCTTAACTGATGTGGATCAATGTGAAAAATATCAAGATTTGGCATATGCTTCTAACGTTCAGATTACTGAAAATATTGCTCGAGTCTGTGGCAATAATAATATAAAATTAATTTATATATCTAGTGATCAAATCTATGGAGGAACAAATGATTACTCAGAAGATAATAATATTTTATTGCCTAAAAATAATTATGGTAAAACCAAATTATTAGGTGAGAAAAAAGTATTAAAATATTGTCCTGAAGCGATTATTGTTCGTACAAATATATTTGGTTGGAATGTAAAACCTAATAGAATCAGTTTTGCTGAGTGGATATATTTTTCATTAAAAAATAGAAAAAAAATTATTTTATTTACTGATTATATATTCTCTCCGATATACACAGAACTATTAGGAGAAAAGATTTTAGAGTTAATTAAAAAAAATTTTATTAATATTATTAATCTAGGGTCACCAGTTCCCTGCTCTAAATATGATTTTGGAATAATGCTCGCACATTGTTTTGGATTTGATAAATCCCTTATTAATAAAGGTGTAATAGAAGACCACAAGTTTGTAGCAAAGCGGGAAAAAAATCTATCGCTAAATACAAAAAAAGCATATAACGCTAAAATTAGTTTAGAATGCTATAAAGATTCATTGATTAGGTTTAAGCGGGATCAAGTCAGTTTATAAAAATATTTTAAGAAAAAAACATTTTAGACGTCTTAGAATTACGTTAAAAGGTGCCAAAAAACTAAGGGAAGAAGGTCGGCCCCATATTATAGAACAAGTAATAAGCGATTTAACTGTTATTCCATTAAACATACAAGAAAAGGAAATATCTAAAACTTTAGTAGGCTCTCATCGGAATATTGGAGAGATATTACTTCGACAAATTTTATTTAACAATGCTAAGCTAATTGCTCACCAACTAATTCAAAGTATTGGTTCTCAAAAACCAGCGGTTGTACCCCTTCCAATCCCTTGGATTAGACTATTAGAATCCAAGGGGTTTAATATAAATCGTTTTTCCAGCAAAGTTGCATTGTATAGATATTCATTATATTGTGTTATAAAAGGTATTGCCAAAACTATTTTACTAACATATGAAAGTAAAATATCTCATCGCATTGAGAAACCCTATGCTGTGTTTATAGGATTATCAAGAAATAATCTTCCATTATCTGGTTCTCAGGAGCATAATACGCTTATATCTTGGTTTAATAATTCAAATCTTAAGCGTTCGAATATAAAAGAAATTTGGGCGCAGGTAAGGGGTGATAAAATTGATCAGATTGTGTCAGATGTTATTAAAGTCTCTAAAAATATATTTCCTAATTATAATAGTTGGTTGATCTATATTATATTTATATGTAAATCTATTTTTTCTCTTAGTGTTTCTTTTTTAGGACTATTACGCGGCCGTTGGTGGTATGGACTTTTGTATGATGAATCAGTCTATTTTAACTATGTTAGTCTTTGTAATAGGGAAGATTTAGCCAAAGATTATTTTTTTCATGGAGAGTACCACTGTTATAAACCTTTATGGACATATGAAGCAGAGTCTAAAGGTTCTCAAGTAAATTATTATTATTATTCTGTTAATATGGAGACATTCAATTATAAAGGATATAAAAAAAATGATCATTATGGATTTAAGATATTTAAGTGGAATAATATAATTGTTTGGGATAAACAGCAAAAAGAATATGTGGAACAATATCGGAGTAATGCAAAATTTCAGATAGTTGGTGCGATTCCTTTTTCTGATAATGGACTCAATATTATAAAACATAATTCAAGAATAATAATAGCTGTGTTTGATGTTACTCCTACAAGACCAACATTTTATACACAACTAGGATACGCTAAGAGCCCCTATTGGTCAACTAATCTTTCTATGAAATTTTTTTCAGATATAGGATCTCTAAAGAATAAAAACGATATAACTATATTTTGGAAGAAAAAAAGATTACATGAAACTAATTTTACCGATAGGGGTTACATAAAAAAACTATATCAATTTATCGATGAAATAGATGTTATTTCTATCGATCCAGGAATTTCAGCACATAGAATAATTAAAATGTGCGATCTTGTAATCTCTATGCCATTTACATCTACAGCTATAATTGCTAAGGAAATGGGTAAACCAAGTATTTATTATGATGCTCTTGGTTCAATTGAAATAAATACAAGCCATGGCATTCCTGTTATAAAAAGTAAAACTGAACTAAGAGGTTGGTATTATTCATTAAATATCGAAAAAGCGATATCTAATAATGCTTGAGAAGTCAAAACAGATACGAAACTCCTTCATTTATATGTTACCATTAGGTATAAGTAGTCTGTTGCCAGTTATAACAATTCCAATATTCACCCGTATTCTGAGTCCTGAGGATTATGGTGTTTTGGCCATAGCCTTCCTTTATTCATCCTTCATTTGTGGATTGGCAAATTTTGGTATTTCACTTGCCTTCGAAAGAAATTATTTTAAATATAGTGATAATTCTGAGAAACTAGCACAACTTCTTTATTCAAGTCTTGTTTTTGTGATTACAAATTTTGTTGTATTAGCCCTTATAACTTATTTATTCAAAAGCTATATATCTATTATTCTATCTGGATCTGCACAGTATGGTACTTTGATATTGACATCATGTGTGGCTCAGTTATTTTTCTCTACCATTAATAATTTCTTTTTCATCTTTTTAAAGAATGAGGAAAAAGCAAAACCTTATGTTTTATACAGAATTTTAAGCTCTATTATATATTTTATTATATCTCTTTTTTTGGTAGCATATATAAGAATCGGTATTATTGGGTTAGTTATAGCTCAGATGATTACTGGTATCATATTATTCATATTATTAAGCTATTTATTTTTAATGAAATTTAATTTTTCAATCAATAAAAATATCCTGTTGGAATCATTAAAGATAAGCTACCCTTTAACCCCAAGTATATTTTTAAGGTTATTGGGTTCTCAATTTGACAAATATTTAATTAGTTTATTAGCTACAATGGGAGGTGTGGGGATATATCATATAGGCAGAAGGGTCACAGATATTTTATTTTCTTTAATGACAGCATTGTCAAATGTATTTGGCCCACAAATCTACCAACGCATGTTTGAGCAACATGAGCAGGGGAGTGAATCAATTGGAAAGTACCTGACTCCATTTTTTTATATAACCATTCTAATGGCATTTATTTTGGCATTATTGTCAGAAGAAGTTATAACAATAATGACGCCAATTAGTTATCATGGGGCAATACCTATTATTACAATATTATGTATATACTACATATCTTTTTTCTTTGAAAAAATACTTGGGATGCAGATTACTTATATGAAGAAAACACATTTGATATCTTTTCTTAACATATGTGGTATTGGTCTAAATATTGGATTAAATATACCTTTTATTATGAAATATGGTGCAATTGGTGCAGCATGGGCTACATTATTATCTGCATCAATATTAACACCTATAAGTATAATTGTTGCTCAACACTATTATAAAATTAATTGGGAATGGAAAAAAATTAGTCAGATTTTGACAATATTTTTTATTGGGTCTTTTTCTACCATTTTCTTGTATTTACTAGGTACGCCATACCTTTTTTCCTTAGCCCTAAAATTTATTTTTATGGCGGTTTTTTTGTATCTTGGAGTAAGATACAGGATAATTACAAAAGAAAATTATTCAGTAGTTAAGGATGCCATCTTTTTAAAGAAACTTTCACTAATATAAGACAAGGTAATAATTTTGAATGAAGAAAAATCAAATGAAAAAAATATACAGAAAAAGAAATGGAACCATATCCTATATGAACATGGAGATTTATCAAAAATTGGTTTATTTTTCAAGGAACTCTTCTCGGGGATAGGTGATTATGGGAATATGGGTTTTTTCAATTGGAAAATTGTTGATAACTATATCCAGCCCGGTATTATCAATTTAATTAAAGATGGAAATAGAATAGCATCAATTACTAGTGTCACACCAAAATTATTAATATATAAAGGCAAAGTTATCAATGCTGCAGAAATTGGTGATACATATACACATCCTGAATACTTGAGGCAAGGAATGTTTTCTCTGCTTATTAACCAAACTAGAGAAGACGCAGAAAGTAAAGATATCAATTTTGTCTATGGCACTCCTAATGAATTGTCTCTACCAGGGTACCAGAAAAAAGCCAATTTTGATATTATTAAAAATCTTCATGTAAGGTCATTGATTTTTCCTGTTAATATCAAGCCTAATATTCAAAAAAGAAGTCATTGGATCCCAGGTAGCATAATCAGTTCAATAGTTTCAATATTTTCCTTTTTGTATTTTAAGATAAAAAACATCTTCTTTTTCTTGGATAAAACATTAGTAGTCGAAGAAATAAACCAGGTTCCTCGGGATTGGGACGATTTTTGGAATCAAGCCAAACAAGAATTTGAATTTATTATAAATAGAGATGCAAAGGCTATGGTTTGGCGTTATTTAGATAATCCCAATAAATATAAATTAATTCTTTTGCGAAAGAACAAAACTTTAATTGGTTATATGGTTTTTAGATTAATAAGTGATGATATCTACAAAAATATTATGGTTGCTGATTATCTTACCTTGCCTGGTGAGGAAAATGCTATTTATGTTGGGATAAATTATATAATAAATTATGCTTTTAAAATTGGTGTAAACCAGGTGGGTTTGTGGTGCGTTGATGATGGTTCATATTTTAAACTTTTGAAGAAAAAAGGGTTCTTTGCAAGAGGAAATGTTCCCGTTATCTGTTATCAAAATGAGTTTGCAAAAGAAATAAATAATTGTACTTCCTGGCATTTTACCATAGGTGATTCTGATAATATTTGATTGATTTTCATTTGAACACTTGAAATCTATAGTTAGATCATTGGTTGGTGGCGTATTTAGTCCTTTAGGTAAATATTTTACTAAAAAAAGATTAACTATCTTTTGCTATCATGATATATCAAATAACCCCAGTGAGTTTAGTCATAACCATGATCTGAATGTACCCCCAAGCATTTTTGAATATCAGATCGATTATATTAATAAAAAATTCAATGTAATTAGCCCAGATGCTTTATTGTTAGGGGAAATCCCTGCACATGCAGCCTTGATAACATTTGATGATGGTTTTAAGAGTTATTTCACAAATGCGATTCCTATATTGGAAAAGCATAACTTACCTTCTATTGTTTTTCTTAATATGGAACCTATAAAAGGGGGAATATTCTGGTCAGGATTAATTACATATCTTTCTGAAAACTCTCCTGATTTTAATCGGCATGTTGCTGCAAAAATTAAAGTAAATCTAAAGGAAAAACCGCTATTTCTACATTGTTCCAGGAATATAGTTAATTCCTTCTTAAGAACGAAGAACAAGACTTATAAAGATGAAGTCAATGGTTATGTTGGAAACTTCGCAACAGAAAATGACCTAAAATCAGTATCATCAAATAATTTAGTATTTTTTGGTAACCACCTCTATAATCATGATGTTTCGTTATTAATGTCTGATAAAGAATTTTTAAAATCTTATTTTAAGAATGATGAAGAATTAAAGAAATACCCTAATTCCAGGAATATGTTTGCTTTTCCGTTTGGTCAACCTGGAACTTGTTTTTCAAATAAACAGATAGAATTAATACTAAAAATTGGATCGAAGAAAGTATTCAGTTCCTTTCCTATGATCAATAATAATGTTAATTCACAATATTTGCATAGAATTCCATTGAATAGTTTTAATAATTCTAATTCAAGAATCTGGTTTAATATTTTAAGAAAAAGTTTTCAATTCTAACTATGGTGAAGTTTGATTAAAGAACTAATTCTTCTAGAAAAAAAAGAAGCATTTTCAAAATTGCCATTAATTATAAAAAATAATGATTTATGTTATCTGCTTTCAAAAGATTATAGATCATATCTGCGATTAAATAAAATTATGCCTGATGGGTGCAAAGTTTTAAATCTATATAGTAGGTTTAATGAGGAAATAAAAAAGATGCAGATACCCTACTTAGATTTATTCTCTAAATTGAGTGAGGAGAATAATTATTTACATTGGTGGCAATCTGAAATTGCGTCAAGAAATTCAGCTTCAATACCATTGCAACTAAACATTGCATATTTGTTTTGCGCAAAAAAGATAATCGATGACCATTTCAATAGTGACAATGAAATAAGGCTAATTTTTATTGCGGATAGTCGCGCGTTAATAGATAGTATTTCAAATATATGTTCCAAGAAAAATATTTATATTATTAAACCTGGAAAAAGAATAGCTAGAACAGTATATCTATTTTCATTGATTTTATTATATGTCTATAGAGTGGGTAGGTTTTTATATCAAAGTTTTAATAATCGAATATTAGCATTTTTAATTTTCAACAAGTTACCCTTAAATGATATTAAAAAACACAAGTATGTGATAATTAGGTCTTGGATTACTAAAGGTGTTTTAAAAAATGATGGTATTTACAAAGATCGAAATTTTGGAGTTTTACCAGATGTACTTAAAACAAAAGGGACTAAAGTTATTATACTGCCAATATTTTTTAATATCGGATCTATTAGCGAAACATATTTAATGATGAAGCAACAGGATATTTCTTTTTTATGTCAATATCATTATTTGAAATTAATCGATTACTTTAAACCTATATATTTGGGTTTAAAACAGATTATCAATCCTTTAGAAAATGTTAAATTGGGCGAGTTAGATTTAACACTAATATTTCGCGAAATCCAATTACAACAAGGTTTTAGAATAGATGTTTTCTCAGACTTATGTTATCCATTATTAAAGCGATTAAAAGATATAGGTTATAATATAGATAGATTTTATTACCCGTTTGAGAATAATAAGATTGAAAAACTATTTATTCTAGGCTGTAAAAATTATTTTCCTAATTCGGATGTTATAGCATACCAGCATAGTATGTGGTATGAAAATCAGTTAGGTATGTTTTTAGGAAATAATGAAGCTGTTTTTCACCCGGTCCCAGATAAGATTATTTGCAGTGGTCCTATATATACTGAAGTTTTAAAAAATGCTGGTTTTCCAAACCATAAATTAGTCTCTGGTCCTAGTTTGCGCTTTATACCAAAAAAAGCAAAACATTCTAGACAAAGACTAAATATTAAAAAACCTAATTTTTTTCTACCTTTGGCATTTGATATTGATCTAGCATTTGATCTAATTCATAAAGCGAAAATAATTTCAAAATATTTTCCGAATTATTATTTTTATATAAGGAGACATCCTTTACTAGACTATAAAGCGTTAGAATATTTTTTAGAATTAATTGGCATGCGTAATGTTGAATATGCGGAGAATGGAATTATACAAGACTGGTTGTCAAATACAGATATGGTGTTGTCAACTGGAGGCTCTGTAACTATTATTGAAACTATTATTGAAGGTGTTCCTTTGATTAGAATTGTACCAGAAAATAATATCTTTTTGGATCCGCTTGCTTGGTATGATTATCCTTTAAAACCCGTTTATAATACTAACGAATTAATAGATATTGTAAACTCAGTATTGAGTATGAAAAAGGGAGAAAAAAATAAATTTCAAGCAATTAGTAATAATGTATCATTAAATTATTTTTCAGAAATTGATAATAACAACATTAATGTATTTTATAACTAATTTTGAGCGCAGAAAAAATGAAAGGTTCAATGAAGTTGTGTAAACATTAATTATGGCTATAAATAATATGTTTCTATATTAAATGATTAGACAACAATTTAAACTTTATACTATATTTATGACTTGCAAAATTTTTTGAAAATAATTTGTGTTTTGAACAGTATTATCACCAATGTGGTCTATATAGTTATTATTAATATAAATATGTTTATTAAAACAGGTTGAAAGGTAAGTAGTGGAAAATCAAATAAATAAATCATTTATGATTGGTTATGGAAATGTAAATCAAGTAAAGATTGGCTATAAATTGCCATTAGTGTTCTTTGGAGGTCCATGTGCAATTGAGAGTCGGGAGCATGCATTTAAAATGGCAGATGAGATCGGTTCAATTTGTAAACGGGTAGATATTCCATGGGTATTTAAATCATGTTATGATAAAGATTGTAGGTCATCACCAACCAGTTTTCATGGACTTGGTGTTGACCATGGATTAAAAATTTTGTCTGATATAAGAAATGAATTTGGTGCTCCAGTGGTGTCAGATTTTTCTGATCCTTCATGGGCCCCTGCTACTGGTGAAGTGTGTGATCTGGTTCAAGTACCAGCCTACCTTTGTAGGCAAACATCTATCCTAAGAGCTGCCGCAGAAACCAAAAGACCAATTCATCTGAAGAAAGGTCAATTTATGAGTCCTTGGAATATGAAAAACTCTGTTAGAAAGCTTGAAGCTTTTGGCTGTGATAAAGTTATATTGACTGATCGAGGGACCTTTTTTGGGTATAATATGCTAGTTAATGATCCTCGTTGTCTTCCAATAATGGCTGAAACTGGTTACCCAGTATGCTATGATGCTACCCATTCTGTACAATTGCCTACATCAATGGGTAATATCTCTGGTGGTGAGAGAAATTTTATCCCATATTTAGTTCGCTCTGCAACTGCATCTGGTATACAGGCCCTATTTATGGAAGTTCATGATAATCCTTCCGAAGCCCTTTCAGATGCTAATACGGTACTTGATATTCAATACCTAGAGAACATTTTATACCAAGCGAAAGCCATACATGAAAAGCGACTGGAAATATTAGAGAAATTAGGAGAGGATAATGTCCACCCCGAAAAATAATAGAATATTGGTTAGAGATGTTATGATGACACCTGATCAATTCCCTATAATTAAAAAAACTATTTTATTTAAAGAAGCATTGGAAGAAATGGGAAATTATGGTTTAGGCACCGTATGCATTGTAGATAATAATAATAAACTTTGTGGTATTCTTACTGATGGTGACATCAGACGGAAATTACTAAAAGTTCAAAAGCCTTTTTCTGCTTTTTTTGTCGATGATGCATCTTTGCATTCTATAACTGAGCCTATTTGTTGTAAAGCAAGTGATTTACTTTATAATGCTGTAACAATTATGGGCGAAAAAAATGTGTGGGATTTACCAGTAGTTAATAAAGATCAGAAATTATTGGGTTTACTACACCTTCACCCTGCTATTAAAATATTATTAGAAAGATAAAATTTCATTCATCAATAATATATTTGACACTATCATAAATTAATAGAAACAACTTATTTTGGATGGAATGAATCGGTTATACGAAAAACGGATTGAATTAAAAAAAAGTTTTCAAAATCGAGAAAAAATTTTTGGAGGATGGGTATCTCTATCCCACCCATCAATAACAGAAATTCTTGCTAAGGCTGGATTTGATTTTATTGGTATTGATATGGAGCATACTACTATTTCTGTTGAACAGGCTCAGCGAATTATTGCTGCTTGTCAGGGTGATAATACACTGTGCTTTCCGCGACCTGTTTCTCATTCAAATGATTGGATTAAACCCCTGCTGGAATCAGGTGCAGATGGATTAATTGTACAAATGGTGAATACGCCTAAAGAAGTTGAAAATATAATTCAACATTTAAAATTTCCTCCAATCGGTTCTCGAAGCTATGGTGTTAATCGAGCCCATAACTATGGATTAAATTTTGATGGTTACATTAAAAAATGGAATGAATCATCAACTTTGATAATTCAGGTTGAATCAATTGAAGCAGTCAATAACATCGAAAAATTATTAGAGTTTGATGAGATTGATGGTGTGATGATTGGTCCATATGATATTTCTGGATCCCTAGGCGTACCAGGAGAAACATCAAACCAATTAGTAATAGAAGCTTCACATAAAGTAATAAAGGCGTGTGAAAAATTTGGAAGAAGCTGTGGAACTCAAATTGAAAAACCAACTGAGGAAAATATTCAAGATAGTTTTGATTTAGGATACACATTTGTAATTTTAGCATCCGACCTTTTTGTCCTTTCATCATGGGTAAAAAAAGTAAAAGAGTTACTTGATCATCAATGCTAATGATTTAATAGAACTAGCTATTTAAGACCTTTCCAAATGTATATAATCGGAATATCAGCATTCTATCATGATAGTGCAGCATGCCTAATTAAAGATGGAGAAATTATCGCAGCAGCACAAGAAGAGAGATTTACTAGAAAAAAACATGATAATTCTTTCCCTAGTAATGCTATTAAATTTTGTTTAAAACAAGGCAAAATTAAAATTAGTGATATCGACTATGTTTCATATTATGAAAAACCAATTTTAAAATTTAATCGGATTATTAGTACTTATATTGCATTTGCTCCTATTGGGGTTGTTTCTTTTAATAAAGCATTAAGAAACCAATTGGGGAGCAGATTACACATTAAAAAAATTATTAGGAATAAACTCAATTATGACTCCAAAATCATTTTTTCAAAACATCATGAATCTCATGCTGCATCTGCTTTTTTCCCATCACCATTTTCGGAAGCAGCTTTCATTACAATGGATGGTGTAGGTGAATGGTCTACAACGAGTTTTGGCATTGGTAAAAACAACAAAATTGAACTATTAGCTGATATTCAATTTCCTCATTCATTAGGATTTTTATATTCTGCATTTACTTATTATACAGGATTTCGGGTTAATTCAGGGGAATATAAAGTAATGGGCTTAGCTCCTTATGGTGAACCCAAATACAAAGAACTGATTTATGAGAATCTGATTGATGTAAAAAAGGATGGATCTTTCAGAATGGATATGGATTATTTTAATTATTGTACTGGTAGTACAATGACAAATTCAAGATTTGACATCCTATTTGGAGGCCCGCCCCGTAAGCCAGAAAGTGAACTTACTCAAAAAGAAATGGATCTAGCCCGTTCAATTCAGGAAGTGACAGAAGAGATCGTATTGAAGATAGCAAAGCATGTAAAAAAAGAGACTGGAATGAAATATCTGTGTCTAGCTGGTGGTGTCGCTTTAAATTGTGTATCTAATGGAAAATTATTAAGGTCTGGTTTATTTGATGATATATGGATTCAACCTGCTGCAGGAGATGCTGGTAGTGCTATTGGTAGTGCTATGTTTACATGGCATCAATATTTTAATAATCAAAGAAAAGCTAATAACAAATCTGATAAAATGCAAGGTGCCTACCTTGGTCCTGAATTTGAAAACGATAGCATTGAATTATTTCTAAAAAAGAACGATTATGTTTATGACACTCTTAAGGATGATGAGTTGCCTGAAAAAATTTCAGATTTAATTGCTGAAGAAAAAGTGGTCGGTTGGTTTCAAGGGCGAATGGAATTTGGCCCCAGAGCTTTAGGATCTCGAACTATAATTGGTGATGCAAGATCTCCAAAAATGCAGAGGAAAATAAATTTAAAAATTAAATTTCGTGAAAGTTTTCGTCCATTCGCTCCATCGGTGAGAGCAGAAAATATTACTGATTACTTTGAAATAGATAGGGAAAGTCCTTATATGCTTTTAGTTGCTGATGTGAATAAAAATAAACAGATTGAAATATCAAGAGAACAAAATTCCTTTTTTGGCCTTGAAAAACTCAACTTGGTTCGTTCAGAAGTACCAGCAATTACCCATGTGGATTATTCTGCAAGGATTCAATCGGTGAATAAAAACACAAATCCACGTTATCATAACATGCTTACAAAATTCAATAATAAATATGGTTGTCCTGTCATTGTAAATACATCTTTTAATGTGCGGGGTGAACCGATTGTTTGTACTCCAAAGGATGCCTACCTTTGCTTTATGCGTACAGAGATGGATTATCTAATAATGGGCAATTATTTGCTGGATAAATCAGATCAAAAACCACTGTCTGGAGACTATGACTGGCGTAGTCAATTTGAATTGGATTGATTATTCAGAATATTTATAAATATTACAACCCGAAAATAATATATTAAGAATTATGAGATTTGCATTAATAGTAGTATCATATATCGTGCAAGTTATTTTTAACCTATTATTTTTATTAATATTTCCACTAATAAGATTGATATTTAGTTTATTTGGGAAAAGATTTCTAGAAATGAAATGGGATCTTTCAAAAAAGAGTTATTGGAATGTCAGGTCAACTAAAGTAATTACCAAAGAGAATTATAAACAATAGTTTCTGTGAAAACTTTTAAATAAAGATTTTTATTTCTCTACTTATACCATTTAAGATAAGTATAATCAAAGTTTATAAAAATAAATTGTTGATTAGTATATTTAAATTAAGGTAATGATTATTTATTCCGTATGTATTTTATTTTTATCCTACATCTGCCTCGATCTAATCATTTCTTTTATAGTTTATCCATTAAAAAAAGGTATGAATTATTATTTAATAAAAAAAAAGTTCTCCTGTTATAAATTTGATAAAAATATTGGATATACTATGTCTCCAAACCTTAAATATAGTAATCCCAACAAACCACCTTTGAACGCTCCTAGAAAAATTATTTTTGTTGATCTGAGGACAGATCAAAATGGTTTTCTCTTTACTGATAATCTTGAAACTGAAAAAAAGAATAATAAAATAATTTTTTGTCTTGGAGGTAGTACAACAGCGGGGTTTGAGTGTGCCCACGATAGACATTATCCCGCTCAATTAGATACCTTGATTAAACCTAGAGGCTATCGTTGTGTTAATGCGGGTTTAGGTGGAGCTAGATCCATCCATGAATTATTATTATTAAAATATAAATTATTACCTCATAAACCACATGCCATAATATTATTTAGTGGTTATAATGATTATGAATCTTTTGGATACAAAATACATCAGCCGTATAACCCTTATGTACATTATTTGAGTAATGTAATTAATAATAATCAAATTGTAGATTTATTGGATTATAGTGTTATATTTCACGAAATAAAAAAAAAGTTATACCAATTTAGATTTAATCTAGTAAGAAAGACTTTTTACAAAAAAAAGAATAGAAGGTCTGAAGTTAAGAAAGAAAAATCTTCTATGTGGGATCTTGATGATCTAACTTGGCTAAATGAATGGAAAAATAATGTTAATGATATGATTCAGATTTGTAAAAAAAATCAAATAAAGTTTTTTATTTTAAATACAATAAGTCCAGTTTATAAAAAAGCCGGTAATGATGCAAAATTATTTTCTGATATCGATCTCCAAATGGATGGTCGATTTGATAAATGGGTTGAATTTTTAGATCTTATTGAGGAAAATTACCAGAGCATTTGTAAAAATAATAATGTATCATTTTTAGATGTGAATCCATTTTTTGAAGAATATCTTTCAGATTATCATGGTGAAGATTATTACAAAAAACGTTTTTCTTTATTTACAGATCGTATGCATTTTTCGGAGCTAGGGAACAAGCTATTAGCAAATGCAATCTATCAATTAATAGATAATGAATTATGAATAATAAAGTCATAATATTTTTTGCTATAGGAATATTTTTCCTTATTTTATTTATAGGAAACTTCATTGCGAAGAAACAATTCAAAAAGAATGGTAAAGATGATGATTCTAAAGATATTTATCCATTATGGTAGATATTAAATGTTAAGGGAAAAAATCCATTGAATTAATGTTATATTGAGATAGATGAGCAATTACCTCAATCAATTATTTGGTCTTAGTAACAAAATTGTTGTTGTTGTTGGAGCTGGTGGCCACCTTTGTAGTGAAATGGCTCAAGGTTTTGCCAAAGCAGGATCTGCAGTTGTTCTTCTAGATGCTGATATAGTAGCTGCTAAAGCTGTTGCAAATGATATTTGTCAAAATGGTGGAAAGGCTATGGCGTTTGAGATAGATGTAACCCATAAGGAGAATTTTAAAGATTCTTTGGAAACAGTATTGGTTGAGTTTGGCCAAGTTGATATCTTGGTTAATGGTGCAGGTATTAACGCACCGACACCTTTCCTGGAAATTACTGAAGATGAGTGGGATAATATTATGGCAGTTCAACTAAAAGGGACAGTTTTTGCTTGTCAAGTATTTGGTCAGCAAATGTTGAATCAAGGAAGTGGGTCTATAATTAACATTAGTTCTGCCTCTTCTGGTCCTCCTCTTTCGAAAGCATTTACATATTCAGTTGCCAAAGCTGGTATCAAAAACCTTACGCAGAATCTTGCTCGTGAATGGGCTACGAAGGGTGTTCGTGTAAATGCTTTGCGACCTGGATTTTTCCCTAATGAATGGAATAAAAAGCACTTCATTGATCACAAAAGAAAGAAGGCCATTCTTGGGCATACTCCTATGAACCGTTATGGAAGACCGAATGAACTTATTGGTGCAGTTATATGGCTGGCTTCTGATGCAGCTTCATTTGTAACTGGAGCCGAAATTTCTATTGATGGTGGATATTCTGCTATGACCATTTGATTAATAATGAAAACTGCTATTATAACTGGCGGGAATAGAGGAATTGGATTAGGTATAACTAGTTCGTTCCTAAAAAGTGGCTATAAAGTTGTTGTTGGTGCTCGTAGCGATACTGGTATTCAGGATCAGTTCGATAGCAATATTAAATTCGTCTTTATGGATGTTAAGGATGAAATGGGGCACCAGAAACTGATTAAAACTGCTATGGATTGGACTGGTAATGTACATGTATATATAAATAATGCTGGTTTTTCTGAGTGGAGGCCAATTCAGAATATTGATGAGGCGTTTTTTAATGAAATGATTAATGTAAATCTTAAGGGCACTTTTTGGGGGTGTAAGGTTGCCGCAAATTATTTAGAGCCAAATGGTACAATTATAAATATATCAAGTATTGCGGGGAAAAGAGGTACTGTAAATAATTCTATGTATTGCGCCTCAAAATTTGGCGTGAATGGTCTCACTCAAGCTTTATCTAAAGAACTTGGACCTAAACAAATTCGTGTTAATGCAGTTTGTCCTGTTTTGATAAGTACAAAAGGTTTAATTGATGCTTTGGATAGTCCCTTCTCGCCAGCTAAGGATAATATAAAAAACTTTTTAGAGACCTTTGCAGAAAATCAATCAGCGCTTGGTCGATTGCCTAATAAAGAAGAGGTTGGTTCCGTTTGTGTATTTTTAGCTTCCGATGAAGCTTCTGCAATTACTGGCCAATGTATCAATATAGATTGTGGAGTTTTACCTCAATGAATGATGATAAACAAATCCGAATAGTTTCGGTTATTCCAGCACATCTTAATTCGATACGTTTCCCTAGAAAAATACTTTATCCTTTTTTTAATCTTTCAATGATCGAACATGTGCGAAGACGAGCATTACTCTGCAAAAAAATTTCGAAGGTTCTTGTTGCCACATGTGATAAAAAAATTGCTGATGAGGTTAACAAATATGGGGGTAATGTTATTATGACTTCAGATAAACATCTGACTGGAACAACACGTGTAGCTGAAGCTATTGAAAAAATTGATTGTACACATGCAATAATTATACAAGGAGATGAGCCTTTATTATTGCCAAAGCAGTTGGATTTGATTGTAAACCATTTAATAGGACACCCAGATATAGATGCTTGGAATGCTACTGGGCCTATTAACAAATCTCATGAACTTAATAAGCATTCATATGTTAAATGTGCAGTAACAGAGCATCATGATATCCTTTATTGTTTTAGAAAGTCTCCTAGTTATGGTGATATCAATCAGCAAAAGTCATATATAAGAAAAATTCTCGGAATTATAGCTTTTCGCAAATCAGTACTAATAAAACTTGCAAATCTTAAGCCAACAACTATTGAAAAAGTTGAGTTTATTGAACAAATGAGAATTATTGAAAATAGATACAACTTTCGATCAATTCCTTTTGATCAAAGTACACCATCAGTAAATGAGCCAGATGATATTAGAGTTATAATTGAAACTCTCAAGAAGGATAACCAGCAAGCAGCTTTACTAAAAAAAATTATAAACTAGAAATAGTTATAATAATCTTTTGTAAAAACAATAGTATTTTAATATTATAAAATAATCAAATTAAAAGTGAAAAAATTATGAATAACATAAATACTTCTTTCAATAAATCAAAAAATTTCTCTGACTTTGCAGTTAAATATTTTAATTATCTAACTAAAATTCAAAAAAAAATAGATAAAGATGAATTGGATAAATTTGCAGAAGAATTTATCCATGCTAGATCAAAAAATAATACTATCTTTATTACAGGCAATGGAGGCTCAGCCGCCACAGCTACAACTATGGCCAACGATATTGGTTTTGATATCATTAAAAAAACCGGTACTGATAAACCGTTTAAAATATTTTCTCTAACAGATAATAACTCAGTTATTACTGCCATAGCTAATGATGTTGGTTATGAAAATATATTTGTTAATCAATTAAAAATTCATTACACGCAAGGAGATAAACTCGTTGTTATTTCAGCGAGCGGTAATTCGAAAAATGTTATTTTAGCGGCAGAGTGGGTAAAATCTCAAGGAGGAAAAGTTATGGGCATGCTTGGATTTGATGGAGGTGAATTAAGAAAAATTTGTGATATTTCTATACTAGTGCCTACCTTAGCTGGGGAATATGGTCCAGTCGAAGATTTACATCTTATGATCAACCATCTTTTAGCACATTGGTTTCAAGGTAAGTTAAAAAAGTGATATTATCTGGTCAGCCAATTTGGAAATTGATTATATTCATTGCAGAATGGGACAATTGAGAAATTTTTTTTCCTCTTGATCCGCTATTTTGAAAACCGCCATCTATAAATATTAATTTTCCTGATATATAGTCACTTTCTTGCTAGATTAACCATTTAACAGTTTTACCTATTTCTTCTGGATTGCATAATCTTTGAGTTGGCACTTTGCTTGATAAAAATTCATTTCTATCTAAACCTCATCCTGGATTAGATGTCTCATCTATATATACAAAACCAGGAGCTACATAATTTATTTTAATACTATCTTTTCCATATTCGTCAGTTAGACTCGATGTAATACCATGTAGAGCAAATTTGCTCATTGTATAAACTGCATGTTGTGAAGCTCCCATATTATCCCATATACTTGTGATAAAAATAATACAACACCCATATATTTTTTACCATGCAAGGAAGGCATCCTTCGAAAGTTCTACATGGCAGGTGATATTGGCATTCATCACAAGATCATAATTTTTTCTTGTTATATCAGTAAAAGCGCTATTTTTTTTCAATTCCTAAACAATATATTGATATGGGAGGATTATTGGATTCAATTAACTTTTTTATTTTGGATATCCCAAAAAGAGTAGCTAAATCAGCTTGTATGTATCTAATGTTCAGGTTTAGCAACTTTGCCGTTTTACTCTTGGCAATCCCTCTCCCTTTTCTTCTGCTATAACGAGTAATCAAAACTTTCAATTTTTTATTATTCATATAAAATTGCAAATTATTAACAAGTTAGATTAAATAAGAAAAGCCCAGTCGGATAACATTATTAAAATAAATAAGAAATGAAAGGAACGTTTTTAATGCATTAAGTCATATTATATTAAACCAATATTTTACTAATCATTGTGAAAATGATATGGAAGTATTTCTTTAAAGTATTTATAAATTTTTATGGTTTATTTTATTACTAAAGTAAAAAATGAAAAAAAATATAAAGATACTTGACTGTACCCTCCGAGATGGAGGTTATTACAATAGTTGGGATTTCAACCAAAATATTGTTCAATATTATTTAACTGCTGTGGATGCGGCATCTGTGGATGTGGTGGAACTTGGGTTTCGTTCGTTTCCAAAAGATAGGTTTTTGGGACCCTACTTCTATACGACTGATGAATTCATTAATCAATTGGATTTACCAAAAGGACCTATTTATGGTGTTATGATAAATGGTAAGGAATTTATTGGTAATTCAGAGAATCCACAGACACTTGTAAAAAAATTATTTCAAGCTAAGGGAAATTCCGCGATAACTTTAGTTCGAGTTGCCATTAATTTCAATGATGTTTTGAAAGTGGAATCGGTTGTTAAAAAACTCAAAGATATGGGTTATTTGGTTGGTTTGAATATGATGCAAGTCAGTGGAAAGAGTGAGAAAGATTTCACTGATACAGCAAAAAATATCGCTTCATGGAAAACTATTGATGTACTCTATTTTGCAGATTCATTTGGTAGTATGATACCTCTTGATGTACAAAATATTTGTCGGGCTTTAAGTGGAGGATGGGAAGGCAATATGGGTATCCATACTCATAATAATAAAAACCTAGCACTGATTAATTCAATTACTGCAGTGGAAAATGGTGTGACCTGGTGCGATAGTACTGTCTCTGGTATAGGTCGTGGTGCAGGTAATGTTTCAACGGAAAGTTTGATTCTAGAGTTATCAGAACTGGGATGTCACGAAGGTAATGCAAATATGATGCAACCTGCCGTTGATGATTTTACAGTCTTGAAAAACGAAAATAACTGTGGTTCAAATCTCTATTACCATTTTGCTGCCAATCATGGAATTCATCCTAACTTTGTTCAGTCTCTACTTACGGACAAAAGATATGATAATCAACAGGTAATGAGTGCGCTTGAATTTCTTGCTGATCAAAAATCAATTTCCTACAGCACAGAGGCGATGCGGAACGCGATTTATGGAAACCAAACAAATATTTTAGGTAAATGGGATGCCACTGGATGGCTGGATGGTAAAGAAGTAATTATAGTAGGTGCAGGACCATCGGTAAATAAATACAGAGAAGGAATTTTACAGTATATTGGGGAAAACGATCCAGTCGTACTTTTCCTGAATATTAATCGATATTTACCAAATTCCATGGCAAAAGCCACTATTGTTTCCAATGAGACCCGGGCTTTTTTTGATTCCCAACAATATCATAGTCTTAAGCATCCGATCATTTTACCTGAAGCTAGGCTTGGTAACATCATTAAGGATCGAATTAAGGGATTGGAAATCTTGGATTATGGACTTACTCTTAAAGAAGGTAAGTTTATCATTGGTCCAAAAGGTTGTCAGCTACAGTGGACCTTAGCAGCTGCTTATGCCCTTTCAATAGTTACCCAAGCTGGTGCATTGAAAATTAGTTTGGTTGGTTTTGATGGTTACACTGCTGATGATCCTCGACAGGATGAAATGAATGATGTTTTTTTAAAATATACAACACTTTATAAAAGTATGATTATAACTGCTCTAACACCTACAACATACCACATTAATCAAAATTCAATTTTTTCACCACACATAGTCTAGTTGAATAATTATTTAATTGTAATACCAGCCAGGTATAATTCCAGCCGTTTCCTTGGGAAACCGCTTGCTAATATTCATGGGAAATCTATGCCGCAAAGAGTATGGGGAAAATGCGCCCAGGTGGTAGATCATGAAAAAATACTTGTGGCTACTGATGATGAACGAATCAGTAATCATCTATGCGTATCCACATGATGTTTTAATTGTCTTTGGATCACAGGAATAGAAAACACCTTTAGAATTAATAGAAGATATAGAAATTTTGCGTATTCTTGAACTTGGATATGATGTAAAAATGGTCGAGGTATCAGGTTCTTCTATTTCTATTGATACACCAAAAGATTTGGAAAAAGTAATGCATTTCTTGACTCAATTGATTTAGTTAAAATTTGTTTAATACCGTAAAGAGAAAATTCTAATCAAAATCTTTTGAAAAATCAGTAAATATTAAAATATTATGATTAATCATCTAACAGTCACCACTAACCGTTCTTCATGGAATCTTATAAATACTTCAGTTGCTGTAGTAATTATAATTAATTATTTTAATATCTTTCACCATCATTGGTTTGTGAAATTGCTTGGTGGTAACATAATAAAAATTTGGTTCCCAACAGTTTTTTTGTTATCGCTTCTTGCAATGCGAACAGTCATTAAGAATCGATCTATTTTTATTAGAAAAGATAGTATTTATAGCGTAAAGATATTTTGTCTATTCTATTTTATTTTTGGTTTCATATCTTTGGTTTCTCATGGTGAAGGTATGCATTATTTGGGAAAATATTCACTAGTCATTTTTATACCAGTGATATTATTTGGAATTATAGTCACAACATTTTATGATAACGAATATATAAAAAAAGTTTTACAACTACTTTTTGTGGGTGGATTAATAATAACATTCTATGTAGAATATTTGTACTTTGTCGGAGGGGGCTTTGTTGATACAATGGTTTTTGAAAGCACTCTTGGTAGTATTTTTAGACATGGTATGCCAGGGTTAGGAGTAAGTACATATGCTGGCATGCTACCCCCTTTGATTTTGACTGGGCTTTATATGGCTTTGAAAAACACAGGCTTTATAAAATATTTTTACTATGCGTCAACTATATTTATTTCATATGCTGCTTTTGCAACGATGTCTAGGGCAGCATTTATTTCTTTAATAATTGGACTTTTTATATTTCTGTGGTACTTTAGTCAAAAGAAGTATTTTACTTATATAACAATAATTATGGTATTTATTGGTACAATTTGGTTAAATATTAGTGTGTTGCTTCGAATATTGGGGCCTATGGCTTCTGCGAAAATATTTTCTGCATCAAAATTTATAACAAATACTGCATTTAAATATAATATTTACAATTCACCCTATACCAATGACCCTCACATAGAAGTAATAAGAAAGAGTATTTCGGCCTTCTCTGAAAGTCCCCTTTTTGGTGTAGGTTTTAACGAAATGATGATTGTTAATGAGCACAACCGTTATATTGAAGTACTTGCTTCTAACGGTTTGGCAGTATTTATTCCTTATGTGGGATTGATTATTACAATTATCATTATTTCTCGAAAAATGCTATTAAACGAAATAAAATTTAACGGTAAAGATAAAGAAATTGGCGCTTTACTATTTGCCGGTCTTATTGCTTTTGTTATATATATGAATGCCGCTCCAGATGAATTTTATTTTTATTGGATATGGTTTGCTTTAGTATTAGCATGGGCAAAAAATTGTAGTAGAGCCCAGTTACAGCGTCAAAAATATTTAATAAGTACAGCTAAAAATGTAAATTTTCCTAACGATCTAGGATGAACAATGAAGCTTTTTTCAGAAAAAAAGTTTTTGTTTCTTGCAATGTGGATATTAATAACATCCTTTTGTTTCCCAGGAAACTTTTTAGGTGGGAAGCCTGCTTCAATTGAGATTAGAAAGTCAATATCACCGTGCAAGGGAATCATTGGATATATTATTAACAATTCGGAACACATATATCTTGAACAGCGCCATAGTAAAATTGATCCAGTTCAGTTCTTGGATAACTTTTTTAGAGTATAACTTTTTATAATTGGTTCAATTAATGACTCTATATCCAAAATATAAAACTAGCAATAGAATTTCTTTCGAATAATGAATATCTATATCTTTGAAGATCAGGACGCAATAAACTTATCACCAATTTCAGCCACACGGCCTGCTTTTGAGGTTTATTGCGGTATATTTACTGGCTTAGAACGCATAAAACTTTTTTTTCCTGATGCAGAATTCTCATTTTTTGTTAGAAATGAATTCGTTGATATGGTGAAACAAAATTATCCTGAAAATAATGTTAATCCCATATCGGTTAATGATGGAGTGTGGCTTTTAGGTAATGTCCTTTGGGAAAAAGATGATTTGAATTATATAATCAATAATGGGTATCAGGTTTATGTAAATGCTGATAAAATAATTGGAATGAATCTAGGCAGGGAAAAAGGTCAAAAATGGGTTGATAGTGGAGGCCCTTTGAAAAATAAATTTGGGTTAATCTCTGAACTTAATAATGGATTATCTAGTCCTGTAATTAACTATTTATGGGATGCTGTTGAGTATAATCCAAGACAAATTATGATTGATAGTAAGCAATATAATAAAGGTAATAATCTCCAACACACAAATATGGTAACACTTATTGATCAAGATAAAGTTTTTATTGGTGAAAATTCAATAATTAATCCTTATACTGTGCTTGATGCAAGTAATGGTGAAATTATTATTGAAGAGAATGTAAAAATAAATTCATTTTGTCAATTAGAAGGCCCTCTATTTATAGGTAAGGGTTCAATTATAAGACCAAATACACAATTAAAAAGTGGAACTTCCATTGGACCATTTTCAAAAATTGGAGGAGAGATATCACAATCTATTATTCAAGGAAATACAAATAAAATACATTATGGATATATTGGAAATTCATATATAGGTGAGTGGGTTAATATTGGAGCTGGAGCAACTTGCAGCAATATTAAAAATAATTATAGTAATATTACGGTAATGATTAAAGGTGAATTATTAAATACAAAAAAGAATAAAATTGGATGCTTTATAGGGGATTATACTAAAATTGCTATCGGTACATCTTTAAGCACTGGTACAGTTATTGAAGTAGGCTGTAATATTTCTCCAAAGAATACTTCTTTACCCAAATATATCTCTCCTTTTACCTGGTTTGTTAATGATGAAAAAACAAAGTATGATTGGGAAAAATTTGTTAAAACACTTAAAGAATATTATAAAGGGAAAGGATCATCTATTTCTGAAGTACAATTATTTATTTTAAAGAAAAATTTTGATAATAGATGATTCAAGTTTTTTGTTGTTGTTATATAATTTTTATATTTTAATAAATTAATAAGTAAAGATAAAATAAATGGCTAATAATATTGGTATATCTTCTACTATTAGTTGGCAAGACTTGTATGATTTTGAATATTTAATCAATGACTCTATTGGTGTCAAAGATAGATTCATATTTCTGAGTAAATATTCAAAAAATATTGGATTATAAGCAAATCCGATAAAAATACTAGATGGAGGAAGAACACGATTTTCTTCTTATGTATTTAATTAAATATTTCCTGATTCTTTTATTGTATCTGTAAATATAGATGGGGAAAATAAAATTGTGGATATTCTTGTCCAACTAGTTGGTTTCTTTCAAAATCGCTAGATAATATTTATGGTATATCGGAAAATTAATTTTAGGTATTGACGGTGAACAAATCAGTTATCACGGGGGAAATATACTTGAAAAAAATTATATGGGTTAGATAGATGGTAAGTATTAAACCATTGGTTACAGTTCTAATGGCAGTGAGAAATGGTTGGCCCTATATAGAAGCCTCTGTTGAGAGTATATTAAACCAAACATATGAAAATTTTGATTTTTTAATTGTTGATGATGCGTCAACAGATAATACATGTGAAATTATTAAGTCGTATGGTGATCCTAGAATAAAATTAATCCATCTGTCTAAAAATGTTGGTCAAACTGCAGCACTCAATGTTGGGATAGATCAAATATCTACTACATGGATTGCCCGAATGGATGCTGATGATTATTCTGATCCTACTCGTTTAGAGAAACAAATTAAGGCATCAGAGATTAATCCATTAGTATGTTGCATAGGAACCAATTGTTGGGTATTTAAAGATGATCCCAATATTATCGAAAATATAATAAAAAATCCTGAAAATGATATCGATATAAAGAAATCTATGTTGCGAAATCCTTCTATTGTTCATGGTTCTATTTTAATTAAACTAAAAGATTTATTAGCAGCTGGAGGATATAATGAAAAATTCCGTGTCTCAGCTGATATTGATTTGTATGAGCGATTATTAACCCCATCTAGGCTTGTTATGAATATCCAAGAGCCATTATTAGGCTTTAGAATACATGCTCGACAAGAAACAAAAACCTTAATAGCAATAGATGAAGGGATTGAGATATTTAATAGACGACTAAAAAATAATCATTATTCAAAGAAAGATAAAAGAATTATTCGATCGAAATTAGTACTATTTCACCTATTACGTTCAAGATATCATCTCAGAAAATTCACCCTGAATAAAAAAATTTTGATAGATATTTTTAATGCTTTATTAATTTCACCAACCTCATTTATAGTCAATATTTTTAAAGGATTAATTAATTTTATTAAAAATCTAAAACATTAGTTTAGCATGATGAGAAACAAAACTAAAATTGCTTTTTTAACCCATGGCGATAGAAATATTGGAGGAGGAGAAAATTCATGGTATTTTTTAATAACAAAAATCAATCGTAATTTTTTCAATCCTATTGTATTTAATTCGACAAGAAATAGAATTATTGATCAAATTAAGGATAATAATATTCCAGTAATTTATGTTCCGATTGATAAACGAATAACTTCCATTTATAGAGATCAAGTTCGTTTTAATCCAGTTTCTTTTATAAAATATTTTTATTATTTATTAATAGCATCTATTAGATTATTCAAGAAACTTAGAATTCATAAAGTAAAAATATTGCATGTGCATGATAATCTTTCAAAAATAATTGGTATACCTGCGGCAAAATTGGCTGGAATAAAAATTATTACTCACTGCAATGATCAGCTTGGAAAATCAGTTATAGATAGGATATTATTATTTTTTCAAAAATATTTTATAGATAAAGTTTTCTGTGTTTCCAATATTGTAGGGAATTCTTTTGCCATAAATGGTAAAATACCAGATCGTTTTTCAGTCATCTATAGTGGTATTGAAATAAATAAATGGAAAAAAATAAAAAAAAATAAGCAAAAACAAAGACCTGGTGATTTTGTAAATATTGGTATGGTGGCTGTTTTTGATGGAGTAAAAGGCCATATTTATCTTTTTAAAGCGATTAAATTACTTTTAGGAGAAAGTATAACTAATTTTTTTTGTGAAATAATTGGAGATGGTAGAGAAAGGAGCAGTCTTCATAAATGGGTATTAAGTAATGGAATTGAACAATATATTAATTTTAAGGGGTTTGTTCCTAATCTTAAAGAAGAACTTGAAAATATTGATGTATTAATAGTTCCATCCCTACAAGAGTCATTTGGGATGTCTGCTGTAGAAGCAATGGCAATGGAAATACCTGTTATTGCATCGGATGTTGGAGGACTAACCGAGGTTGTAGATGATGGGAATACTGGCATATTAGTTCCTTCGATGAACCCCAATGCCCTTGCAGCTGCAATAAAATACCTGTTAAATAATCCAAAGATAAGAATAAAAATGGGAATAAATGGAAAAAAGCGTGTTCGTAAGATGTTTGATATAAATAAAAATATTAGAATCACTGAAAAAATTATCTGGAATATGGTAAATAGTAATGATTACCCTCGAAATTAAATTGAGATAATGAATATAAAATTTACAGAGAATAATTAATTATGTGCGGAATTGCAGGAACAATATTTAGAAAAAAATTTTATAAAGGGATAGAAGTCAAAATAGATGAATTGGAGATTGCGCTTAATGCTATCAAAAAAGAAGAAAATAAAGTTTCAGATTTGCTTGGATTATGTTGGGATTATAAATCAAATATAAATTTTTTAAGATATTTTAAAAATCAAGATGAAAGGAATAAAATCAAGCAGCTATCGAAAGAAATTTTATCAATTGCAGATTCTTGGTTGAAGATTATATCTAAAATTGATAAAAGAAAAACACCTGATTATTTTAACATGAAATACAAAGAGTATGAATCCATACTTGATTGTCACTGGTTTTTGGCAAGAGAAATTCCAAATCTAGTAGATATGATAAATTACTTTGAAGCTAAAAAAAAATTATTACAAGAAGATTCAAGTATTATTTTTTATAAAAGTTTATCCAATGTAATCAATGCTATTGATAATCGCCTTGAATTTAGAGGCAGAGATTCACTCGGCATCTCAATTCAATTGTGTATAAATAATATGAATAAGAATTCTTATGAAAATTATATATCTAATGATTTGAAAGAACAGTTCTATTATGAGGTTGTTAGAAACAACGGTGTACTGACCTTTATTTTTAAAACTTCAAATACTATTGGCTCTTTAGGGGATAATGCTAATGAACTAAAAGAAAAGATAAAAAATAATGCTATTATTAAAGATGCTATTAATAATTCGAATTTCACATCTGGTTCTATTGTAATCCATACTAGATGGGCTTCAGTTGGTGATGTCAATATTAGTAATTGCCATCCAATAACTAATACAAAGGACCAAAAGAATATTAATATTCCACTCATCCTAACTTCTATGAATGGAGATATATACAATTATAAGAATATTATCTCCAAATATTCGAAACATGATTATGAAAACTATGATAATGAATGTACTACAGATTGCCTTGCATTCCCTATTGCACTAACAGAACTTGAATCACTCGATTTAGATTTAGTAGGTAAAACCATAAAAGATTTTTCTGGATCCTTCACGGCTGCAATCCAAGGATCCTTAATTCCTGGATCGGTTATTTTATGTTGCAATGGTAAACAGGGCCTTTATATTGGTATATCCAATGATAGCATAATGTTTGCATCGGATGTTTATGGATTAATTGAATCCTGTAAATATTTTTATCCTGTAAAATCGGGTTCTATTTTTTTGCTTTCTGAAAATTTTCCTACTTATGGCAATAATTTTAATCTAAAGGTAAATCAATTAGGAAGTGGGCCAGAATATATTGTTGGGAAAAATGAATTAAAAACCACAAATATTACAACACGTGATATTGATAAAGCAGATTATAACCATTTTCTTGAAAAGGAAATAAGGGAAACTAAAGATATCGTACTAAGAACAATTTTAGGATATTTGCAAAATCCTGAAGAAAAAAATATAAGAAATTGTGTTGTTATAGATGATAAACAAGTCCCAAATAAGATTATTGAAAAATTGAAAAAACATCAATTTAAAAAAGTGATTATTACAGGTATGGGCACATGCTATACGGCTGCTGCAGCAATAGCGATGTATATGAGACATATATTAAGAAATTATTTCTCGCATATTCAAATTGAGCCTCATATAGCAACTGAAGCTAGCGCTTTTTATCTAAGCCCTAATATGGAGGATACTTTAGTTATTGTGATTGCACAGTCTGGTACTACAATTGATACAAATGTTTATGTTCAAATGGCTAAAGAAAGAGGAGCAAATGCTTTAGCCATTGCAAATAAAAGAGAAGGTGATGTAACATTTTTAGTAGATGGCACATTATACATTGGTAGTGGTAGAGATATTGAAATTGCTGTTCCTTCTACCAAAACCTACACTGCCCAAGTTATTGTAGGATATATATTAACTTTATACATTTCTTCTCAATTGGATAAACAAAATCCTAAATATTCAAATCGTATAAGAAAACATATAGATCTGCTTAGGGATGTGCCTGAAAAAATCGATCAGACTTTCCAAATAGTTGATAATTATCAAAGTCTAAATAAATTAATGAGGATAGGGCGTAATTATAGTTCTTGGTATATAATACATGATGATTCACCGAATTCAGTTTGTGCAATGGAAGCTAGGATAAAATATTCTGAAGGTTGCTATCATACTTTACCTTATATGCATATTGACCAATTTATAAAATATAAGATAACGAATTCTTTTTTGACATATATGACCAATCAGCGAGTAAGTACTTTTGAAGGAAAAATAAAAAAATTACTTCACCTAAATAATTCTATAGTTCTTATAAATGATGATAAATCATTATCAAAATCTTTTAAAAATTATAAAAATCAAAAGAATCTTGTCTTGATTGAAATTCCTCAAACAAACAAATATTTTTCATTTATTCCAACTATAATTATTACTCAAGTATTAAGTTATTATGCTGCACTTGCGCTTGATGAAAGAAAAAAATATTTTAATGATTTACAATATAGTTTAAACAAGAACTTTGCAGTATTTGAGAAAAGTTGGAATTCTTTTTTAAGTCAAATAAAAAAAGGACGTTTTAATGAAGGATTTTCAGTTTTACAGTTATCAGAGTTAAATCAAGCAATTCTAATGTATAAACAAAAAAAAATGAATACCAATTCTGCTGAAATGAAATTTTTAAAATCCATTATAAAAGATTTATACTTATTTACTCTGAGGCCGATAGATACAATTAAACACCAGGCTAAGACAATTACAGTAGGTGCGGTTAGAGGGGAAAATGTAGCCATTGAAAATTTTAATATTGGAGAAAATAATGAAAATCTTCAGTTAGAATTGAATAGACAATCAGAACATTCTGAATTTAAACCATTTTTAAAGTCAGTAATTAATTATAGTGAAACTAGTTTGCTTAATAGATTAAATAACTATAAAGAAGTATTTATTTATATCGATGGTATTTTTGATCTATATGGGAATTTTATTATAGATTTTTTAAATAATATAAATTATAAGTTTGATTTAGGTATAAACTTTAGATTAGCAAAGTATTATGAATATTCTTTGGCTAAAAATAGCAATGATGAATATTGGATATTGATTACAAATAAAAAATCTAGTAGAACTGATCAGTTATTAGATGAAATTGATACAAAAAGAAGATTGCATTTTATTTTATCTAATGATTACAATGATTTAAATAATACAATACCGGTAGGTAACAATTCTTACTCGGGCTTGCCAGATGACTTATTAAAATGCTTTTTTATAGTTAATATTTTGCTTAAAGGATTTAGGACTCACAGTATTGATCATTGGAACAATTTTATAGAAAAAAATTTCAATCAATTAGAATCAGCTTTTGATTATTTACAATATTCCAATCATTTCAAAAGTGAGCTAAATGATGCTGCAAATGTGTTTTTATCCAAAAAAAACTGGAAATGTATTGGTAGCGGTATAAACTATAATACTGCAAAATATGCTTCAAGCAGGTTAATATCAACATTTAATCGTGCTTCTGCATTTGATGTTTTGGAAAACCATAAACATATTGATATTTCAGCAGAGGCTGCTATCATTGCATTTATTGCAAATATTTGGAGGCAAGGATACCAAAGTGATATCAAACCTGAAATAGATAAGCTTGTTTCGCACAATAATGTTCCAATAATTATAACAAATATTGGAGATCAAAGATTTGATAATATGCGAATGAAAATTAATTACAGTGTGAAACATAAAATAGAACGTATTATTCCAATTATCAGAATACCTAAGTTAGAAGAAATGTATACATTCCCCTTAAATATTCTATTTATTAATAAGTTTATTGATGAGCTAAAGGTAATATCTTCTAAAAAGGATGTTAGCTTATTTAACAATATCGCTCTAAGTGAACCATCAGACTTGAATTTTTTATTGTGAAAGTATTTGGCAGTGATGGATTTCGCTCAAAATTTGGCGAAAAATATATGACCATTGAGTTTATTATAGCTTTTGCTCGAAGTATATCATATTTCCATATTAAAAACTTAAATAATGTCCCAGTTTTGATTGGGAGAGATACCAGAATATCGGGTAACATAATTGAGAATCTTATCAGTGGTATTCTAAATTATAATGGTATAGATGTTGTCTCAGCAGGTATTATGCCTACACCTGGTTTATCATTTTCGCTTAAAGAAGATAAATATTCGCTTGGAATAATGATTACAGCTTCACATGATAAAGCACAGAATAATGGAATAAAATTATTTAGTAGCAGTGGGGTAAAGCTGGATGAAAAATCTGAAAAAATTATTGAATCTGATATTTTATCTCAACTAGGGGTCCTAGAAAAAAAAGAAAATGAAAAAATTGGCTCTACCCGTTTTAAAGCAAGTTTAGCTAAAAGATATGAGTATAGTTTAATAGAAAGATTCCCAGATTTAACGCTGGAAAAAAAGATTCTTGTAGATTGTAGTTTTGGGGCGTTTCATTCAATCGCTAGAAAATCATTGATAAATTTTAAATCTATCAATTATATAAATGACAAACCAGAAGGTAAAAAAATAAATTTTAAATGCGGTGCTTTAGAACCTCAAATTTTGCTAGACTTAGTTAAAACAAATGATTTTGATTATGGTATTGCATTTGATGGGGATGGAGACAGAGTGATTTTTGTAAGTCGTGACTATGGGATTATAGAGACTGAAAAACTTTTAATTTTATTTGCTAATTATCTTTCATCCAAAAGCTCTTCTAAATCTATTGTTTCTACGGAAATTTGCAATAAAGGTCTTGAACTTAATTGCCAAAATCTGGGATTTAAACTAGAACAAGTAGCAGTTGGGGATAGAAATGTTGTAAATAAAGTATTAAACCATCAGTGTCTGATTGGAGCAGAGCCATCAGGCCATTATTTTTTCCCAAAAAAATCATTGACAATGGATGGTCTTTTAACAGTGTTCTATTTTTTAGAAATTTTGTCACATTATAAAGACCAATTGCCTGATCAGTTATATAAATTAATCCATTTTAATAGATTGACCAAGGACATACCTATAAGGAATAATTATTCATCAAGATTGTTTGTTAAAGATTTATACGATAGTTTAATCCCTATTATTGATAATAATACTGAAAAATTAATTATCCGAAAATCCATGTGGGATCCTGTAATTAGAATATATTATGATTATAAAGAAAATAGTAATATTGATTATATAAACAGCCGTATTATAAACTATATTTGCAAATAGGAATTATCAGTTTTCCATTATAAAAAGTAAAATAAATAAAACAAATATGAATATTTATACAATTGAACCTCCTGCTACATCGAAAAATGGTGTGCAGCGTATTTATGGAGGCAATGGATCAAATAAAAGTGATTTCCGTAAAGCACCCATTGATGTTCTTTGGATGTCTGGATATCTTAGAAAGAATGGATTTGATAATATTTTCCATGATTCTAATAATTCAAGGGAAAGTTTTGAAGATATAAAGAAATTATTTAATCTAAATAAACCAGATATAATATTTTTTTCAACATCAACATGTACAATTTATAGTGATGTTCAATTAGCAAAAATTGCAAAAAAAATTAATTCTGAATGTATTACAGTTGCTTTCGGAACTCATATTATGGAGCTGACTAATGAAACACTTAATGAATCGCCTGATTTGGATATCGGTATTTATTCTAATGAATGGGAGCTTGTCGCATTAGATATCGTTAATAATCGTGATGATTTATCTAAAGCAAAGGGTATAGTATATCGTGATGAATTTGGGAAATTAAATAAAACTGTACCGCATCCGCAATTAGAGCATTATGATGATTTAGGATTTCCTGCACATGATAAATTAGACCAAAGTTTGTATGCAGATCCTACAATGAGACGTTCGCCAAAGACAATGGTCCAGTTTAGTAGATCATGTATAGCTAAGTGCAGTTTTTGTTGCCAACCTTCTTTTTTTGGCAATGTTATGAAACGTAGTGTCGATAGTATAATATCGGAAATGAAATGGGTTAGAGAGATTGGTTTTAAAGAAGTTTTTATTAATGATGCAACTTTTACATTCGATCACGACTGGAATAAAGAAATATTTCAAAGAATGATTGATGAAAAAATTGATCTTTCATGGTGGTGTACAACAAGATCTCATTGTTTGGATGAAGAATTATTAGTTCTAATGAAGCGAGCAGGATGTCACACTATTGGCGTTGGTTTTGAAAGTGCTGATGATGAAGTTTTAAAAAATATTAAGAAAGGTGTCAGACTGGATTATATAAAAAATGCAGTAAAAATGTCTAGAGATGCTAATATAGATATATTATTATTCTGTGTAGTTGGATTTTTGGGTGAGACAAAACAATCTATGTATGAAACAATAAGTTTTTTAAAGACATTAAAAGCTTCTTTTATTACGCTTGGGATTGCTGTTCCAGCTCCAGGAACTGGTTTCTATCGACAAATGGAAGAAGCAGGATATTTAAAGCATAAAAAATGGGATCTTTATGACCCTTTAAAAATTCCTGTATATAATTATCCAGATCTGACTGCTGAAGAGATCTATGATGCTGCCGCATATGGTCTAAGACAATTTTATCTGAGGCCATCATATATTTTCGATAGATTGAAATCAGTTGAAAATCCAAAGCAATTTTTTAGATATGTAAAAAACTTTGGCGGGTTTCTCAAAAGATATGTAAGACCAAAAGTAGCGGCATAATTATGAAAGCATTTTTTTTAAATCCACCATTCAAAGTTGAACATGGGAAATTTTCAAGAACATCAAGAAGCCCCGCGGTCACAAAAAGTGGAACCGTTTATTACCCGATATGGTTAGCATATGCAGCAGGGAATTGCGAAAAAGAAGGGCATAAAGTAAAATTGTTTGATTCTTGTTCGGGAAGAGTCGCTTTAGATGACACACTTAAAGTCGTGAAAGATTTTGAACCAACATTAGTTGTATTAGATACTTCAACGCCCAGTATTATTGATGATTTAAATGTAGCTAGATTAATTAAAGAGGTATTAGGCCAAAATGTTATTACATGCCTGATGGGGACACATCCATCAGCTCTTCCGGATGAAACTCTAGGTATGGAAAAAAGTCTTGATTTGATTATTCGTGGCGAAGCAGATCAAACTGTAGTTGAAGTTGCTAATTCATTAGAAAATATTCAGCCAAATAGTCTTTCAAATAAAGAAAAAGAAAATATATTTAAAAATATAAAGGGTATTTCGTTTCAAGTAAGTGGAAAAATATTTCACAATGAAAAAGCACCTCAAATACAGGACTTAGATTCACTACCATTTGTAAGTAAAGTTTACAATGATCACTTAATTATAGAAGACTATTTTTTCGGGGCCTGTGACTATCCCGAAGTAATGATTATGTCAGCTCGAGGTTGTACTGATAGATGCACATTTTGTGTTTATCCTTATGCAATTCATGATCTAAAATATAGAATGAGGTCTGCAAAAAATATTGTAGATGAATTTGAATGGATAGAAAAGAATCTTCCTCAGGTAAAAGAAGTAGGGATAGAGGATGATACATTTGCTGGCAGCGTAAAAAGAGTCCATGAATTTTGTGAAGAAAAAATAAAGCGTGGTATTGAGCTAAAATGGTATACAAATGTAAGAGTAGGTTTAAAAATTGAAACTCTAAAACTAATGAGAAAGGCAAATTGTGTATTGCTTACTGTCGGTTATGAAAGTGCTAATCAAGAAGTTTTAGATAAAATGAGAAAAAGAGCAAAGTCCGAGCAAATAATTGAGTTTTCTAATAATTGTAAAAAAGCAGATATTATGGTACATAGTTGCTTTATGGTTGGGAATCCAGGTGATACAAGAGATACGCTTCAACAATCTCTTGATCTTGCATTGCAATTGAATGATGATACAATGCAATTCTTTCCGTTAATTGTTTATCCTGGCACTCCAGATTATATATGGGCAAAGGAAAATGATTTATTAACTGTAAACTCCTATGGAGATTGGGTTACGCAAGAAGGATATCATAATAGTGTAGTAAGAATGCCAGATATGTCCGAAGAAGAAATTGTTGATTGGTGTGATTATGCAAGGAAAAAATATTATACGAGACCGAGATATTTATTATATAAATTATCTCAGACGATTTTCAGGCCATCAGAATTAGTTAGGAATTTGAAAGCTGGTTTGAGATTTCAATCTTTTTTAAGGAAGGGAACTTATGGTGCAAATCGATTTAAGACTAGGTTTGAAAACCAAATAACTAAAATTGAAAAAACAAAAAATAAATCTGAATACCAGTATCCGAATAATGTGCCAAAACCTGTACAAGTTCCAAGAGATTTTGAGATAGAAGAAGCAACTTAGTTTCTTGGATATTTAATTTTTTTATTCAATTAGTATTTGATATGCCATTGCTCTCGATTATAATGGCAACTAAAGATGAGAATATTTTATTTTTAAAAAAATGCATCAATAGTTTAATCAATCAAACATTTCAAGATTTTCAAGTATTTGTAATAATTGATTCTAACAAAGATAAAAACTTTCTTTATCTAGATTCACTAAATAATCAAAATGATAAAATTAATTTACTGATTAATGATAACAAGCCAGGTGTTTCATCATCAAGAAATTATGGAATAGTAAATAGTCAAAGTAAATATATTGCAATAGTTGATAGTGATGATTTCTATCACCCCGATAAGTTTAAAAAACAGATTATGTTTCTAGAAGATAATATTCGCACCAGTGTTATTGGTACAAATCTTTATTTAGTTAGTTTAAAAGATAAAATAATTGGTGAAAGAACATATCCTGAGCTTAATTCGGAAATTAGGAAAAATTTTTTATTCAAAATGCCTATTGCAAATAGTTCTGTAATGTTCAAAAGGAATGATTTGAATGATGTGGGCCTATTTGATGAGAATTTAAATAAAGCTGAAGATTTAGAATTATGGTTACGATTTTTATCCCATCATAAAGAAATGCATAATATTCAAGAAAAATTAGTTTACTATAGGACCCCAGATGATGAAAACTTTAAGCGAGGTAGGGAACATTATAGAAACTATTTTTTTGTAATGAAAAAGCATAGTAAAAGTATTTGGCCATTTAGGCTTAGAATCGTTGCATTAGTATTTTTCTATATAATTCATTTAATACCAGATCGCTATCTATCTATTCTGTTAAAAACCAGAATTGTTCATTATATAAAAAAAATTAAATCAAAAAATATTTCCTAATTAATGAAATATAATATTAACTAAGTAATGATTATTTCAAGAACTCCATTCAGAGTAAGCTTTATTGGGGGTGGGTCAGATTTAAAAGAATATTATAATTTTAATAACTATGGTGCAGTTATAAGTACTTCTATAGATAGATATATGTATATTATTATACATCCTTATTTCCATGAAAAAATTCGTTTAAAATATTCGAAGACTGAAGATGTGGAATCTATTGATGATATAAATCATCCAATTATCAAAGAGTGTATTAAAAGGGTCGGAATAGATCGCGGTATTGAAATAGCAAGTTTCGCTGATATACCATCAGGTACTGGTCTAGGTTCGTCAAGTTCTTTTACGGTAGGTTTACTTCATGCTCTCTATGCTTATAAAGGAATAGTCAAACCAAAATTGCTGTTGGCGCAGGAAGCTTGTGAGATTGAAATTAACACATTAAATGAACCGATTGGCAAGCAAGACCAATATGCTGCAGCTATCGGCGGTTTAAATCATATTAAGTTCCATCATAATGAAGAAGTAGAAATATCACCAGTAAACATCAATAAAAGTTTTCTTAATAAATTTGAATCGACTATGCGTTTATACTATACAGGAACAAATAGGAGTGCAAGCTTTGTTTTGAAGGAACAAAAACAGAATATGTCAAAACAAAATAAAGTTAATATTATGAAAGAGATGGTTTCTCTGACAGAAGAATTTAAAATTGCTCTTATAAATCAAGATTTAGAACTTGTTGGAAAATTATTAAATTATAATTGGCAATTAAAAAAACAAATGTCTAACAAAATTTCAAATAGTAGTATTGAGTTAATGTATGAAGAAGCAATAAAAAAAGGAGCATTGGGAGGAAAAATACTTGGTGCTGGGGGAGGTGGTTTCTTGCTTGTAATGGCATTTGATCATACTCCAATCAAAAATTCCTTAAAATGTCGATCAATTAATTTAAAAACTGAAGGGTTAGGTACTAGTGTGATAAATTCATTAAAAGGTTTTATTTAAAATTATGGAAGCAATTATACTAGCAGGTGGATTTGGAACTCGATTAAAAAGCAAAATAAAAAGTATTCCGAAACCTATGGCTCCAATCAACAATAGACCATTTTTGGATTATATATTTGATTATTTGAAGAAGCATAGTATATCGCACGCAATTTTATCAGTATACCATAAAAGTGAAATAATTAAACAATATTATAATAATAATTATGATTCCATAAAAATAACTTATTCAAATGATAAAATGCCTCTAGGCACAGGTGGAGCAATAAAAGCTGCGCTTAGAAAAACAATTTATGAAAATATAATTGTAATAAATGGTGATACTTACTTTGAAATTGCAGTTGATCAATTACTTGAAAGTCATATAACAAATAATAATCATATTACCATTGCACTTAAACCAATGTCTAACTTTTCTAGATATGGTTTTGTGAGAACGAAAGATAATGGAAGTGTTATCGAGTTTAAAGAAAAAGAATTTAAAGAAAATGGAAATATTAATGGTGGAATCTGTATTATCAAGAATACAATTTTTAATGAATATAATGGTGTTGATTTTTTTTTGTTTAGTGATTTTATAGCCGATAATCTAACTCGTTTAAAAATAGGTTCTGTTATTTTCGATGAATTATTTATTGATATCGGCACCCCTGAAGATCTATTATTAGCACCTGGCTTATTAAAATCAATAAACTTTAAGTAATTGAAAAATAATACCAAAAATATAATTTGAAATAAGTAATGAGGATATTAATTGCTGGTGTTAATGGTAATATTGGTTCAGAGCTATTTTCTCGATTAGAAATGCAAGTACCAACGGAATCAATTAGTTATCATGAAAGTCCAATAAAAAAAGATTTTACCAAAATAGATCTTACCGATGTGAGCAAAGTAGAGGAATTTGCTAAAAATTGCAATATCTTTGATGTCTTGGTTTTTTTAGTGGGACTAGCTCATTCAAAAGGCAAAGGGAAGGATTTAAAAAAATTTAAGAAAGTAAATAGTGGAACATTGATAAATCTGCTTTCAGCATTAGAAGAAAATAATAAAAGAGTTAAGAAAATTATTTTTGCTAGCACTATAGCAGTTTATGGTGAAAAATATCAGCAAAAAATTTATAGTGAAGAATCAGTTCAAGAGCCATCAAGTCCGTATGCAATATCTAAACTAGAAGCAGAAAAATATCTGAGGGATAACTATAAGAGTGAATCATGGATTTTACGTTTATCACCAGTTTATAGTTCAGATATTAAATTAAATATAATTCGCCGCACAAAGATTGGCCATCTATTTTATAGAATTGGTGATGGTTCTAAAAAATTATCCTTATGCAATTTGGAAAATATAGGTATAGTAGTTGAAAATATTATGTATGATAAATTGCCAGCAGGGGTTTATAATCTATCGGATGCAAAAGAATATACATATAATCAATTATTGCAGTCACAACAAGCAAAATGGGCATTATATATCCCAGTTTTTTTCATAGAAATAATTTATAAGTTAGGTAAAATGTTTAATAATATTTTTTTAAAAGAAAATTCTATAAAGCTTATAACTGATAATATTTTCCCATCAACAAAAATACGATCCTATATAGATATCCCTTTTACTATAGATGATGTTCAATTTGATCATTGTTAAGAATAATGTTATATAAACACTATTAAATTTTCTATAATTTCAAAATTGGCTTAAAAAGCGAGATTAATTTATTTGAATAGCATATGATGAATATTTTTGAGTTAATTGGAAGAAAAAAAGGATTATTCTCTGATGATATCTTTAAGTATAATAAAGAACTTTCGAAAATAATTGAAAAAAGTTCATTCTTGGTACTAGGTGCAGCTGGATCAATCGGGCAAGCACTTACAAAAGAAATTTTTCAAAGAAACCCCAAAAAACTCCACCTAGTAGATATAAGTGAAAATAATTTGGTTGAAGTAGTTAGAGACCTGCGAAGTTCTTCTGGCTATATAAAAGGAGAATTCAAAACATTTGCATTGGATATAGGTTCTAAAGAATATGAACAATACATAAAAGAAAACGGTAGATTCAATTATATATTTAATCTTTCAGCTTTAAAACATGTTAGAAGTGAAAGCGACCCATATACACTTATGAGGATGATTAATGTAAATATTGTAAATACAATTAATACTATTGATCAATCAATAAATAATGGTGTGAAAAAATATTTTTGTGTTTCGACAGATAAAGCTGCAAATCCAGTAAGTATGATGGGGGCATCTAAAAGAATTATGGAATATTACTTAATGCAGAAAAGTAATTATATTGATATATCCACTGCTCGATTTGCTAATGTGGCATTTTCTGATGGAAGTTTACTTTACGGTTTTAATCAACGAATACAAAAAAAACAACCTCTCTCGGCTCCATCTGATATAAGGCGCTATTTTTTGGTTCCTAGTGAGGCTGGTGAATTATGTCTGCTATCAGGCTTACTTGGAAAAAATAAAGAAATTTTTTTCCCGAAATTAAATGCGGAACTAAATCTTATTTCATTCCGCCAAATTGCAATTAAATATTTAAATCAACTTGGTTATAAACCATTAATCTGTAAATCAGAAGATGAAGCTAGGAGAAATGTTCATTCTGTTTTAAAAAACAAAAGATGGCCGTGCTATTTTTTTAAGAGTGATACAACTGGTGAGAAAGATTTTGAAGAATTTTTTACAGAAGATGAAAGGATTGATTTTAGCCGATTCAATAACATAGGTATAATTAAAAATGAATTAAAGTTTAATAAACAAAAATTGGACTATTTTTTAAAAAAAGTAGAAATGATTAAGTCAAAGAAGAATTGGTTTAAAAAGGACATTATACAACTATTCGATGAATTTGTCCCAAATTTTAAACATATAGAAACCAATAAATATCTTGATGATAAAATGTAATGCTGAAACGAGTTATTGATATTATTCTATGCTCAATTGCTATAATTGTTCTAACGCCTTTACTTATACCTGTAATCATGATTTTAAAATTGACAGGAGAGGGATTTATTTTTTATGAGCAAAAACGAATTGGCCAAAATAATATTCCATTTAATCTGTTAAAATTTGCCACTATGCTAAAAAATAGCCCCGATATGGTTGGTGGTAATATCACTTTAAAAAATGATCCACGTGTTTTACCCTTTGGGAGAATATTACGAAAATATAAGATTAATGAACTACCTCAGTTAATTAATGTTTTATTAGGAGATATGAGTATTATTGGTCGAAGACCTACTGTAAGCGAACATTTTAACTTTTATGATGATGATATAAAAAATATTATTTCTAAAAACAAACCTGGTTTAAGTGGTATTTCATCTATTATTTTCAGATCTGAAGAAAAATACTTTAATAATGATCACCAAAAAAATTTAGAGTATTACCAAAAAGAAATTGCTCCCTATAAGGGAGAACTAGAATTATGGTATTGTAAAAACCAGTCTGTTATCACTGATTTCTTGTTAATAATAGCAACTATTTTTTCTGTATTCATGCCTAATTTTAAAATATATAATTATTTTTTCAGAGGTTTACCTAAACATCCCATATTTAACCCTAAATAGTTGTTAATTATTTGAAAAAATCCAGTTTTTATTTTTTGCTAATTTTATCACTATCATTTATTGTTAGTTCTTCAATATTATTTGGTGATAGTAAATCACGGAATTTATTTTCATCTGTTGATTTTCTTATTTCCAATTCTCCATATTATAATTATAAATATGTTCGTGGATTTATGTCATTTAACAGTGATAACTGGTCAATTATTTCAGAACCTTCAGTCATTGAAAAAACTGTTGGCAAACAACTCCTAGGTACTGATTTTTCAAGATTGGGGGTTAATGGGAGATTTACACAAGCTTATATAAAATTTACTTCTATGAATTGGTCATTTATGCTAGGAAGGAAAAAAATTTCTATAGACAATGGAATTAAAAATTCAATTATACATAATTTTCAGTTTCCAGCATATGATCAATTTAGATTTAATTTAAACTTTAAAAAAGTTTCAGGTCAATTCTTTGTCGGTCAATTAGGATCCGAAAAATGGGAACAAAAACGAATAAAGAGATTTATTGCAGGGCATGATTTATCTTTTTCAAGGTTGAATGATAGATTAACTCTAATAATTGGTGAACAGGTTATTTTTACTGGAGAAAATAGATCTGTGGATTTAATGTATTTAAATCCTCTAATACCATATATATCCATACATCCAGATGGTGATGATTTAAGTATAAATAATTTTAATAATGATAATTTTATGATTTATATTGTTTCTATTTATAAACATAATAAAAACATAAGCTTTTATGGTGAAATTATAATTGATGATTTCCAATATCGTGAAGATCCAGTACAAAATATGTTAGGATGGAAATTGGGATTAAAGGGTGAATTATTATTTATAGATAGCATTTTAAAATGGTTAATTGATTATACAAAAATTGATTCATGGACTTATATTCATTCTGATCGAGGTCAATTTACTACCTGGCAAAATCGAGGGCATTCGATTGGGTATCCATTTGGTGGTGATTTGCAATCTCTCAGATTTCAAGCTAATTCTTGGATAAAACAAGATATTTTAAAAATTAGTATAGAATATATTTGGATGGAGAAAGGTAGTAACAGCATCCAGACAAAATCTGCAAATTTTAATACATTATTTGACCTTTATCCCACACCACCAGTAAAAGTCTTTCATATGTTCGAATCATCTTTAACATACAATATAAAATTTGCATCACTAAAAACAGGTTATACAAATATACCTTTTCCTTATGAAATTGCGAATGGTTTGATAGAAAAACTTAAACTAGGATTCTTTTTTAATTTGGATATCAAACACGAGTTTGATATCGCGATTTAATCTGTTCAAATAGATTACGTACCATAAATATTTAAGAGCCAACTGAATTTGATTTTTTATAAAAATATACTTTTTTTCTAAACCTGATAATAAATCGTAGTAAAAAAGCGAAAATCAATAAAATCTTTTCACAAAAATCAATTCATTAAATCTTTTTGTTACTGGGAAAAATATTCATAAGTTTGGGTCGAATTTGATTCATTTTACAAGAAAGGATTAAAATATGAAAACAAAGTCTATTTATTTTATTTTCATTACCCTTTTATTTGGTGTTGGGTTTGTGCTGGCGCAGGATGAAGGTGCGGTAGAAGAAGCTAATGTAGAAGAAGCAAGCGTAGAAGAAGCAAATGTAGAAGAGGCTGTTGTAGAAGAAGAGGCAGTAGATGATGATTCAGTGGGTGAAGAAGAACTCCTCGAATATGTTGAAGAAGCCCCTGCAAGCCCTTTAGAAGGTTTTAGTGTGGGTATCGCTTCCACACCAGGCTTCGTTGCTGGTGAATCTTTTTCTACGGTTCCATTTGGAGGAAGTATTGTAATTACCACACCTTTTGGATTTAAAATTGGAGAGGGGCTCCGATTTACTGTAGGTATGGCATTTGGATCATACTCAGGGTCATACGAAGGTGAAGATGGTGTTAGTAATAGTTTTGATCCAAGTATTATAGGATTTGGTGGAAATCTGACTCTTGCTAAATTTGTGTTTGTAGAAGGTCATGCTGGGAATATTGGTGCTGGTATGGGACTTAGAGGTTTTGCAGGTGTTTCCCTTGAACGGCTCATGAAAAAGTCACTTGGACTGCCATTTAATATTTTGGTTGGAGGTGAGGGATTTTATTCCTCAAAAATAGCTGACCCTGGTAATGCTTCTGGTTGGGGCGGAGTTGGTGTCCGATTAGATTATGGCTTCTAAAAAATAAAATATTCATTTTTTAAAAAGCGATAAATTGTTTTGTCGCTTTTTTTTTTGAATAATTTTTACTATATCATAAGGGTGTTTATATTTCGAGGGAATTTATGCTAACTATATCATATTTCACGCTTTCGTTTGCCCTTACCCTATGGCTTTCTCGCTTTTTGTTACGATATATGGATCCTACCTTTTTTATGGACCATCCATCGGATCGGAAAATTCATATTCATCCTACTCCACGTTTTGGTGGTATTGCCTTTTCCTTGGTTATTATAATAATTGGCTGGGTTTTGCTAAATGAAAATGGGAATTATAATTGGTATTTTATGGGTGCTTTTAGCCTTTTCATCTTAGGTGCATTAGATGACTATTTTACTCTATCTTGGCACTATAAGTTACCTATTCAGCTATTTGTAGGTTTTTTTATACTACTCCAATTTTACTCTCAAATTGATGCTGTTATCTTTTTTGGATACTTTCTTCCAGTAAATAAATATATTCTCTTCATAATCTATTTATTTTGGTTTATAGGTATAACTAATGCTATCAATCTCATTGATGGTATGGATGGATTGGCAGGAGGATTTATGTTCATCGTAACCCTTGCTGGTGGACTTATGGGTTATGTTCATGGAGCGCCCTATTTTGCTTATATAAATGTCATAGTGGGCTCTTCATTACTTGCTTTTCTGCATTTTAATCAGAAACCTGCACGGTTTTTCATGGGAGACGCAGGTAGTCTATTTCTAGGTTACCATCTAGCTGTGATGCCTTTATTATTTTATGTAGCATCTGGTAATAGTATAATTAGTAATAAAATAAATATTACACCTTTTATTCTTTTGGCTTCCTATTTAATTGCTGATACAACAAGAGTGTTTGTGTCACGTATAAAGAGGGGAAAACATCCACTTGAACCAGACCAACTTCATCTTCACTACCAACTTTACCATTATGGTAAATCTGAAAATGGTACCCTAATGGCGATATTCCTGCTTGCTGGTATTGGTTGCTTATTTGCTATATTGCCCAGTTCTTTTATTGGTAATAATATTATTCTACTTGTTATTTATCTTATCAGTTTATCTGCTTTTGCTTTTATTGAATTTATTCCTCGGTACTTTATTATATTATTAATGAAGCTAATCAATAAATTTAAAACCACTAATACAGATCCTTGGCCGTATAAAAAACTTTTCAGAATTCGTTACTTACCTCTAGCAATGGGAACTTATTTTTTTTGTTTGACATATATCCACCGAGGACAATTTCTAACTCTTACAATGCTCCAGGGTACAATTCTATTCACAACTTTACTCACCTTGTTTATTTTGAAAGATACCTTAACATCTGAGCATCGTAAATTTGAAGCAATATTAATAAGTATTGGAATTTTGCAAGCTATTGTTTTAAGTATGGGTTTTGATGCTGGAATTAAACCTATATATGATAACTCAGGATTACCTCTTTTTATAAGTGTGATGCGTTATGGAGCTCTAGCTTTTTCTGGAGTTATTATTTCTACTAATTATATTGTACACACAGATTTGTTGGGCCATGGATTTTGGTCAATTACGGATTTATTAATTTTATTTTCCCTTATTGGCTTAAGTGCTCTACAGCCTTTAAATGTTGGTTTGCCATCTACCTTTACCCTTGAAATTGGCTTAGTTTATTTTACTAATAAGTTATATCTGCCTCATTTAGCTGCTTTTTTCTCAAAAGAATCAATATAATTTTTTATTTAATACTATTCACATAATTAATATTTTGTTTTTGGTATTTTATATTTTTGATCTTTTTTTTGGTTTATAAGATTGTTTAATTACAAAATGCAAAATAATTATTTCAGGAAAATTCTGATATTTTTTTTCTTCTTTATAGTTTTGTGGGGTAAAAACTTTGATACTCTTTTGGATACACTCAATCAGGAAGAAAGATGGATAACAGTAAATTACTTGAATGACGGTAGCCGGTTCGAAAAAATGACCTTAATTGGAAAGGATCTTTATGCAGTAAAAGTCAGTAAAAAAACAAATATTTATCCAAACTATATCCGCAATGTAATTATGAAGCTAGATAGATATGGAGAATTTTTATCCAATGCTAATACTATAAGTTCTGAAGTATTAAAAATCACAAATGATTATGTAGATGGTTTTCAGCATATCCAAGTTTCCCTACCATTTTTTAGCGATCGTCAATATTGCTTTCGTATGATTGAATATGAATGGTCTAAAGATAGTAATAATGTTTTGGTAGATTGGTACTTATTGGATAAAGAAGGAGATTATGCTAGCTTTATTGATCAGAAAGATCATAATGCGGTTTACCTTAATATTGGTGCAGGTTCTTGGTCTGCTAAACCTCTGGATGAAGGGCATTATGAAGTTTCTTACCGTCTTTATATGGATCCAGGAGGTTCCATTCCAGATTTTTTGACTCAAAGAATCAATGCGATTAGTATTATTAATCTTTTTCAGGACGTTTTGTTAGAGGCGAAAAGGAGAATGAAAGTTCAAGAACAACAAAAATTGAGTAGCCCAGAAAATACTACAGGTCTTAGAAGTTATCGTTTTTAAGATTTCGATTTTTTAAATTAGATTATCCTCAATTTAATTGAATGGACTTAATTATAGTTGCATTAGCAACTATAATAGTTGTAGCTTCAACTAATGACTGACAGTGAATCACTAAATTTACATATGAATCTTGGGATGCTTTTAAGTAATGCCCACCGTGCTATGACAAAACGATTTGTCCAAAATACACATAAGATTGGTTTAGATATATCTCTTGATCAATGGATGGTGCTCGGGCCTATTTGGAAATTAAATGATCCCTGCCAAAAGGACTTAGCAGAATATTGCCTTAAAGATAAGACGAGTATAACAAAGATCATTGATACACTTGAAAAAAAGAACCTTGTGGTTAGAGTTATTGACCAGCTCGATCATCGTATGAAACGTGTGGTGCTTACAAATTTAGGTAAACAACTTTTTTTTGATGTGCTCCCAGTTATGGAACAAACCAGAGAAGAAGTACAGCAAAAAATATCCAATAAAGATATTGAAATATTTAAAAAAGTATTAACCCGAATTACAGCTAACTTAGATGATGAATAAAGTTGGATGGGCAACTAAAAAATCAGCTCAAATATTACTTTTCATTTTTACCTTATTTTTGTTTTGCTGTTCAACGACCAAACCTATTAATGTAAAAACATTAGATATCCATTTCCCAGATAATTGGGTTACTGATATCCCAGATAGTAAACCATATACTGGAAAATGGTGGGAAATCTTTAAAGATACAACACTTGAAAGAATAATACAAAATGTCGAGGCGAAGAGTCCAAATCTTAAATCCATCATCCATAGACAAAAAATAGCTTTGCAGAATGCGAGGATAAGAGGTGCCAGTATTCTCCCTTCTATGGTTGCGATAGGAACTGGAAATAAAAGTAAACAAAATTTAGCAGGTTTCGGTTTTGCAGATTCATTTTTAAATATGGGTAATAGAACTGATTCAAGTTCAATAACTGCGCAACAAAAGGATCAGGTAATTTCTTTTGATAATGAGATTTATGGAATAAATTTAAATTTTCAATGGGAAATTGATGTATGGGGAAGAATATTAAATGGTCGTCGAGCAGCGTTTAAGGATTACGAATCGATTACTTATGAGCTGTCCTATGTTCGGTTTTCTTATTTAGTAAGATGTGCGCAGACCTATTTCCAAAGTGTAGAAGTTTCGGAACAATTAAAACTTGCTAAGGAGTCCTATTCTAGCTTAGTCGAAATAAGGGATATAGTAAAGGACCGCTATAATCGGGGATTAAGATCTAGTCTTGACTATCGATTAGCTGAAACTTCTGTTTCAACATCTCAATTATTAATTGAAAACCGTAAAAATCAATTAATGAGTTTAAAAAGACAGTTGGAGATCATGATGGCTGATTATCCATCGGGAACAATAGTCATTTCCAATGGATTACCAGAAAATCTACCAATGGTTCCTGATGGTATCCCTGCAAATATTCTTAATAGAAGACCAGATGTAAGGTCACTATTGATTAAGGTTGAAGCTTCAGATTTGCGTGTTGCCCAGGCCAAACGAAATCTATTGCCTGGGATTACTTTAAACGGGTCAGCAGGTACATCAACAAATGAACTAAAAGAGGTCTTTAATAATGATAATGGTATCTGGAACTTAGGTTTAAATATTACTACACCTATTTTTAACGGGAAAAGGCTAAGATCAGCTGTGAAACTACAGCAAGCTTTTTCAGAGCAATTGAAATATGAATTAGTCCAAAGTCTATTGAATTCATTTTCCGAGGTAGAACAACTCCTTATTTTGGAAAAGTCATTATTAATTCAATTGAAAGCACTAAGTAATGCGGTTAAGCAATCTGGTGATGCATATGCTTTATCTAAAGAACGCTATGATAGTGGGGTGACCAGTTTGGAATCTGTATTAAACAGTCAAAGACAATACAACGATATTAGATCTCAAGAACTTACCATTCGCAGGCTGAGAATAGAAAATAGATTGTCGCTTCTTTTAGTACTTGGAGGTGATGTGAAATCTTATAACGAAAAATAAATTAACTAAATTAAATCCGATTATGAAAAAATACGTAGGCATACCTTTAGTTTTGATCAGTATAGTAATTGCAGCTATTTTGATCAGAAATAAGCCAGCTGCAAGAGCAGATCAAAAAGGGAAAAACGTCCCATATGTAAAAACTATGATGATTTTTCCTCAGGAAATTAAAGCATCTATTTCATCTCAAGGAATTATTATGCCTCAGACTGAGTTGGCTCTTTTATCTGAAATTGGTTCTAAGGTTGAATGGATATCCCCATTAATGGAGACAGGATCAAGCTTTTCGAGAGGAGACACCTTAATTGTATTAGAAAGGCGGGATTATGAACTTGCTCTAATAACAGCAGAATCCAGCGTGCTTAATGCTGAGGTAAACCTTCAACGTGAGAAAGCTGAATCAGATTTAGCTACAAAAGAATGGGAACGTGTAGGTGCGGGTGCAGGTAGCGATTTAGCCCTTAGAAAACCACAACTTGCTCAGGCAAAAGCAACGTTTTCCGCTGCAAAAGCATCACTTGAAAGAGCAAAAAGAAATTTAGAGAGGACAGTTTTTTTGGCACCATTCAATGGTCGAGTTCGTTCACGTAATATTGAGCTTGGCAGTACTGTATTCCCAGGTACTCTATTAGGAAATATATATGCAACTCAATATTTTGAGATTCGTTTACCAATAGCCGATCAAGATGTTATTTTTACTGGTTTGGAATTTAATGGGCAGCAAATTGTTTCGAAAAACCAGCTTGATGTAATAATAAATAATGGTGAAAGTGAATGGTCCGGAAAGATTATCAGAGCAGAGTCGGAAGTTGATCCTCAGACCAGGATGTTAGCTTTAATTGCAAAAATTGATAGCAAAATAGAGAAGAATTTGTTATTCCCAATCGTAGTTGGACAGTATGCACAGGCAATTATCTATGGTATTAATATGAATGATGTTTTTGTATTGCCACGCACATCAGTAAGAGATGAGAGTGTTTGGGTCGTTTCAAAAAATATGAAGTTGGCAAATCGTCTTGTTGAAATTTTACGCTATGAAAATGAGTTTGCGATTATTGGAGAAGGGTTCGAAAACGGTGATAGATTGTTAAACTCCCGTCTTTCATCATTAGTAAACGGAATAGAAGTAACATTTAAATTGGATTCAGATATTTAATTATGGAACGAGTAATTAAATGGTTTGTTGAAAATAGCGTAGCCGCAAATTTGATGATGTCATTTATCATTATTTCTGGAGCACTTACTATTCCATTATTAAAAATGGAGGTTTTTCCAGATATTGAAATCGATATGATAAATGTAACGGCTGTATATCCTGGAGCTTCTCCTAGTGATGTTGAGAGTGCGATATGTATAAAAATCGAAGAACGTTTACAAGGACTACAAGGAGTAAAGAAAATATCATCAAATGCATCTGAAAGTTTTGCAAGTGTAAATATCGAACTTTTACCTGGTCAGAATCTGAATGAAATGATGGATAGAGTTAAAGCAGAAGTTGATGCTAT
>CEUZ01254333.1_pt1 | contig 50964 bp, 51 predicted proteins | sample 361511 | NCBI WGS metagenome assembly CEUZ01 (sample SAMEA2622822, study PRJEB7988) | marine metagenome | biome: marine biome (ENVO:00000447); feature: surface water layer (ENVO:00002042); material: "saline water (ENVO:00002010), including plankton (ENVO:xxxxxxxx)" | depth 5 m
AGATAGTTTAAAAATAATTAATAAAGATAAGAATATTTGTTTAATTAAAATACCTGACTTTATTTATAATAGAATTAATTCTTTATTTTTCACAAATCCTGTTAGCAAAATAAAAAGAGAAAAAAATTATAAAAAAATCAAATTTGATAATTTAGGTTTTTGGGGAAAATCAGCAGATCAATATTATTATTTAAAAAAAGATGATGATGCTTTAAAAGAAAGAGAAAGAAAATTTATATATATAAAAAATATAGCTAAAACAATTAAATATTTAACAAATATTGATTGTGCTTTAACTTGTGCAGTTCATTATAATCAAGAGCAAGAATGGGCATCAGGATTTAATAAAGGAGGAATACCCTTTATTTGTCTTCATAAAGAGCAGTCTTTAATTGAAAAAAATCATATTAATTTTAGAGTAAAACATCTCAAAAGAATTAAACAAATCTTTCAAGGGACAGCAGTTGTTGCACCAAATAAAATAGTTAAAGATTTATTTATTAAATCTGGACTTAAAGATAAAAAGAATATTTATTCTTCAGGCATGCTTAAGTTTCAAGGGATAAAAAAACAAACTGTAAAAAATAAGAAATTTTTTACATTATTTTCATTTGGACATTATACAGGTAATATAGTTCCAAAAAAAAGAAGCTCACACTATTTTAGTAAAAATTATAATGAAGGATTTTCAAAACTTTTTTTTAATACTCATAAAGTTTTTATTAAAAGTGCATTAAAAAATAAAAATATAATTTTTTATATAAAACCTAAGAATTGGGAAGATTGGTGGATATTAGAAATAGAAAAAATTATAAAAGAAGTTACAGGTAAAAATAGCAAAAATATAAAGAATTTAATTATTACAAAAAAACCATCAATTTATTTAATAAAAAATTCTATTAATGTTATAGGGTTTAATTCTACAGTTTTATTAGAAGCACTTTTATTAGGATGTAAACCAATAATACCGAATTTTAATGAAGCAAAAGGAAATCAAAAAAAAAATGTTTATTTCAAAGATTTTAAGAAAATATTTCATATTGCAAATAGTGAATTTGATTTAGCAAAAAAAATAAATATTTCTATTAAAAAAATTAAGGATAGTAGTTTTAATTACTTTTTTGGACCATATAAAATATTTGAACATTACTTTGATTCAAATCCAAAAAAAATTAAGGAAAAAACTTTAAATATTATAAATAAAATAATTTTTAATTATAATAAAAATCAAAGAAAAATTTAAAAATTTAGAATTGACCAAAACTAAAAAAAAGAAAATTTTTTTAGTTCCAAGACATGAAACTTCATGGTGGCAACATTTATATCAATATAATTTATTAAAAAAAGACTTTTATCCTATTATTGTTCTAGCAACTAATAAAACAAGAGTCTTTAAAAGTTATTGTATTAAAAAAAAAATAAATTTTGTTTATTTAGAAACAAAAGAAATTCCGAGTATTTTAAATTTAAAAGATTTTTTTTTAACAATAAGAATATTAAAAAGAAATTATAAATTTTTTTTTAATTTATTCAATTATGCAAAACCAATAGCAGTTTTATTACCAGGAGACAGAGAATTAGGGCCAATACCTCCTATTTTAAAGGCAACAAAAGAACTTAAAATTAGAACAATTATTACAACCACATCATCTTTATTGCCATCATTAGATATGGTTTCATGGACAAGAAAAAATGATAAAAAATTTAGTATTGGAATAACGAGTTTTACTAGTTTTTTTAATCTACTTGTTTCTTTTTTTTTTAAAAATCAATTATGTGATACAAAATATGGAAAATTATTATTTTCTCCTGGTACGTTAATTTTATCTTTGTTTTTAGTTGGGATGTTACCAAAAAAACCTTGGTGTGTAGGCGCTAGTAAAAGTGATTATATTATAGCTAAAGGAAAAAAGGAAATTAGTTTAATGCTAAAATTAGGGTTAAAAAGAGAAAAAATTTTAGATTACGGCGCTTTGGAATATGATAATTTATTAAATTCAATAAATAATAAAGAAGATATAAAAAAGAAACTTAATAATAGTAAAAATTTTTCAAATAATAAGAAAATTATTTTATTTTCTGTACCACACAATCCTGAACATAATATTATTACTATGGATAAGCAGTTAGAACAATTGAGAATTATTTTTAAAACATTAAACAAAATAGATGAAAATATAATTTTAATATTCCATCCGAAAACAAAGTTAAGTTATTATAAAAAATTACTAAAAAATTATGATTTTATTATTTCCAAAGAGTCTTATATAAAACTCATACCAATTTCTGATTTGTATTTATGTGGGAATTCAACAACTGTTTCTGTTGCCGAGATTTGTAATATACCAATACTTAATTTAGATTTTGTTAATTTAAAATTTTCTTGGATTAAAAGTAAGAAATTAAAGAATATAATTAATATGAATGATTTACAGTTAGTTTTAAAGCAAGAGTTGAGTAAAATTAAAAAGAATGGTGTAAAAACATCTACATTAAATCAAGATTATACAATAGATGGAAAATCTAAAGAAAAGTTTATAAATTTTTTACATCAGATTATTTAAAAATGGAAAAATTTTATCATCCTTCAGGTTTAAGATTTTTAGAAAATAAAGATTTACCCTTTATTAGTTTGAATAAAATTATTGAGTTATCAAAAGATTTAAAACTTGATATCGAAGATAAAAATATTGTTAAAAATTTTATAGTTAGTTTGAAAAAAAAAGAATTTCCTTTTATTTTAACATCTCAAGAATATTTTCATTTAAAAAGAATGAGTGAAAAGAATTGGATTAAATATTTAATTTATAGATATAAATTAAAAATTTATCCAAAAAAAAAGATCGTATCTAAATTTCCAGTGTATTTGTTGGTAGAACCCACATCAGTATGTAATTTAAGATGTGTTATGTGTTTTCAGATTGATAAATCATTTACAAAAAAACCTTATATGGGGTTTATGGATTTTAATCTTTTTAAGAAAATTATTGATGAAGCAGCAAATAATGGCACTTCAGCCATTACTCTTGCAAGTAGAGGAGAGCCTTTGTTACATCCTAAAATTTCTGAAATGATAAAATATGTTTCAAAAAAAGAAAGTTTTATTGATATTAAATTAAATACTAACGCTACGAGATTGAATGAGAAGTTATGTCATGAGATTTTAAAATCAAATATAAATATGGTTGTTGTTTCAATAGATTCACATGTAAAAAAACAATACGAGGAGATAAGAAAAGGAGGAAAATTTGATGAGGTATTAAAAAACATTAAACTTTTAGTAGATACAAGAAAAAAATTTTATAAAAATTCAAAATTAGAAATTAGAGTTTCAGGAGTAAAATTTAAGGAAGATCAAAATGAAAATAATTTTAGAAAGTTTTGGTCAAAAATTGTTGATAATGTTGCTTATGTTCAATATCAAAATAGATGGAATACATATAAAAATAAACCAAATAAAAAAATTAATCATCCTTGCGTTTATTTATGGGAAAGACTTTATGTTTGGTTTGATGGAGTTTGTAATCCGTGTGATGCTGATTATAAAAGCTTTTTATCTCCAGGTAATTTAAATAATAAGTCTATAAAGGAAGTTTGGAATAGTGATCAGTTAAATAAACTAAGAAATTTACATATAAGTAAAAAAAGACATAAATATAATCCTTGCGATAGATGTGGTTTATAAAATGAAACTTAAAATTGGAGCTATAGGGTATAGAAACCATGCAAAAAGAATTATAGATATTTTTGCAAAAAATAAAAAAGTTACAGTCGATAAAATATATTATCCAAAAAAAATTAAAGGAGATAAATATACTAGCAATTTAAATAGCTTGGTTGATTGTGATATAATTTTAATATTATCTCCTAATCACACACATTATAAATATTTAAAATTTTTTGAAAAAAGATTTAAAGGATATATTTTTTGTGAAAAACCTCCAGCTTCTTCAATAAAAGAACTTAGCAATATAAATAACAATCCAAAGAAAACTTTTTTTAATTTTAATTTAAGATATAGCAAAATTTTTAATATTCTTAAAAATTTAGTTAAGGAAAAAAAATTAGGAAATATTTATCATGCTTATATTTCTTCTTCACATTTATTTGGAAAAAATATTAATTATAAAAATTCATGGAGATCAAAAAAAAATTTAAATAAATTAGGACTTATAGAGAATGTAGGCATACATTATATTGATATTTTCTCAGTTTTATTTAATAAACCAGAAGAAATCACTCATTATTCAAGTAATGTGCTTAAAGATACAAGTTCATATGATAATTGTTCTGTTATTGTCACATATAAAAATAATTTAAAATTATTTATATATCTTTCTTATGTTACTGCTTTTGATTTTAATATGAAATTGGTTGGCACTAATGGAATTTTTGAAATTTATGATAGTAAAGCAAAATTATTACTAGGTCATAAAAAAGATGCTAAAACAAAAAGATATTGCAGATCTTCTGTTTCTAAAGAATGGAAGTTATCAGAACAGGATATAATGAAGTATTCTTTAGAAGAATCTATTAATTATTTTTTAAATATTTGTTTGAAAAAAAAAAATTTTTTGGAAAGTGATTTTAAAAATAGTATTGAAATAAATAAACAAATTTTAAAATCAAAAAAAATCATTAATTAATAAATATGTTTAAAAAATTAATAATAACTTTTTTTTGCTTTTGTTTATATTTAAGTAATTGTTTAGCAAACCAAGTCGAATTTTCTTTTTATAAGAAAGGTTTATTCTCATTTTCGTCAATGGTTCCTTTTTCATTTGATTGCATTGGAAATGGGAAAAATAATTTTATTTTATTTGGTAGACACTCAGGTATCGCAAAATTGTTAATAGAAAAAAATAATAAACATTACGAATATAGAGGGGCATTTGCAGATTTAAGAGATAATGTTTTATTAGGAGGTGAAGATCAAGAAAATTCAATGGAAGAAGGTATATTAGATTTTGCATTTTCTTATGATTTTAATGATGAAAAGAAGGTTTATATAACTTATACAAATAAATTTGGAAACTTTATTTTAAGTAGATTTAATTTAACAAGTAATTGTTCGAATGTAATTATTGATAGTGAAGAAATTCTAATTGATATTGAAAAGCATACTTATGAACACGCATCTGGATCATTAGATTTTAGTCCCAAGGATAAATTTCTTTATGTTGGGATTGGAGATGGTGATATAGCTGGAAATCCAAGTGGTACAGCTCAAAATAAAAAGAAATTAGAAGGAAAAATATTAAGAATTGATGTTAGTTCTAATGAGAATGGTTATTTAATTCCTACATCTAATCCTTTTTATAACAGTAAATCACGACCCGAAATATGGGCCTATGGGTTAAGAGCGACGTCTAAGTCGGGAATTATTTTTGATACAGAAATTGGAGACTTATATATAGCAGATACAGGATGGGATAATTTTGAAGAAATTAATTTTCAGGAATCTGAGAGTAAAGGAGGAGAAAATTATGGATGGAATAAAGTTGAAGGACTTCATTGTAGAGGAGATATATTTGATGATAAGGAAGATTGTTTAAATAAAGATTTTAAATGGCCAGTAATAGAGTGGGATCATCAAGAAGGGTGTTCAGTTATTGCTGGTGGAGTTTTTAGAGGTGATGATAAAGATTGGAACGGTACTTTTATTTTTTCAGATTTTTGTTCAGGAATTATTAAAGGTTTAAAAAAAATTGATAATGAATGGTATTATTCAGATTTATATAAAACTTCTATAAATCCTCATAGTATTATAAGAACATTTGATAATTCTTTCTTTGTAACAGATAGATTTAGTGGTGATATTTATAAAATAAATTTTCAAAATTTTAATAAAGATAATTGGATGAAGATAAATAATTTAATAAAAAAAGGCGAGTTATATTCTCCAAATACAGAAATTCAAAATATTTTGAATTCTACTTCTTGGAAAATAACACAACCATTAAGAAATATAATTAGTTTTTTTAAATTTAATAAGAAAAATAATAATAAAGATGCAATAGAAAAAACTGTTGAGAAATTAAAAGATGAATAATTCAATATTTAAAAATTTATATATTTTTGAAATGGCAAACAACCATTCAGGAAGCATTTCTTCAGCTAAAAAAATTATTGATCAATGTGCATTAGTTGCAAAAAAATTTTCAATTAATGCTGCTATAAAACTTCAGTATAGAAATTTAAAGAATTTTATTCATCCAAAATATATAAATAATAATGAAAACAAACATGTGAGAAGATTTTTAGAAACTGAATTAAGCATAAAAGAATTTAATATCTTAGTTAATTACATAAAGAAAAAGGGACTAATTGCAATTTCAACGCCTTTTGATGAGTCTTCAGTAGACTTATGTATTAATCAAAAATTACCTATTATTAAAGTTGCTAGTTGTAGTATGTCTGATTGGCCATTATTAGAAAAAATTAGTTCTACTAAAAAACCTGTAATTATTTCAACTGGAGGGCATAGCTTAGAAAGTATTGATAAAGTTTATAATTTTTTTATTCATAGAAATGTTGATTTTGCATTGATGCATTGTGTAAGTATTTATCCAACACCAAAAAAAGATTTGAACTTAAATTTAATTAAAAAATTTAAAAATAGATATCCAAATATTTATATAGGTTATTCAGGTCATGAAAATCCAGAAGATTTTGAAACTGTAAAAATGGCTGTTAGTACAGGAGCTGAAATTTTAGAAAGACATGTTGGTATAGATGATATTAATCCTTTAAATAAATATTCATTAGATAAAATACAATTAGATAAATGGGTTAGCTCTTCTAAAGAAGCTAAGCAAATATTAGGTTTTGAAGACAAAAAAATTCTTACAAAGTTAGAAACAAATTCAATTAAAGAGTTAGCTAGAGGAGTTTATTGTAAAAAAGAAATAAAAAAAAATGAATTAATTACTAAAGATAAAATTTATTTTGCTATGCCAGTTCAAAAAAATCAATTAACTTCTGGAGATTATAATGTTTCTATTAAATCTTCAAAAATTTATAAAAAAAATGACCCAATTATTGATTTACCTAAAAAACCAGATTTTTTTAAAATAAGAAGATTGATACATATTTTTAAAGGAATGTTTAATGAGGCTAATGTCACAATTGGAAATAATTATGAAATAGAGCTATCTCATCATTATGATATGGAAAAATTTGAAAAAGTCGGCGCTTTATTAATAACAATAATAAATAGAGATTATTGCAAAAAATTAATTGCTCAATTGCCTGGTCAGTCTCATCCGTCACATTATCATGAGAAAAAAGAAGAAACTTTTCATATTTTATCAGGAAGTATGACTGTAAAAAGAAATGATGAGACATTTAATTTAAAAAAAGGTGATACATTATTGATACAAAGAAGGGATGTGCATTCGTTTAAAACCAAAACAGGAGTTATATTCGAAGAAATTTCAACAAAACATATTAAAAATGACTCTTTTTATATAGATAAGAATATACAAAGAGGCGACCCTATATTAAGAAAAACAGTTTTAGAAGATTGGTAAAATCTAATAATGTTAAAGAATAAGTGTTATTGCGGCAATAATAAGAATATAAACATAGTCTATAATGAAAAGATTAGAAGTGGATCATATGGAAATTTAACAAAAAAGAAACATCGTATTTTAAATTGTAAAAAATGTGATTTAACATATTTAGAAAACCCAAAAGAAAAATTTTTTTACGAAACAAGTGAGTATAGAAAAAAATTTAATAACTCATCAACTATTAAAACTCATCATAAATTACATGAGGATAGATTAAAGAAAAAAATATTTAAGATTGGAGAAAAAAAATTTAAAAAAAAAAAAGTAATTGATGTAGGCGCTGGGGCAGGAACTTTTTTAAATATAATAAAAAAACATAGTTCACAAACTATTGCTATTGAACCAGCTTCTTTTTGGCACAATTATTTAAAAAAGAAACATTTAACTTTTTCTTATGCAGATGATTTAATTAAAAAAAATATTAAAGCGGATATAGTAGTATCTTTTGATGTAATTGAGCATATAGATGATCCAATTAAATTTTTAAAAGATATTAAAAATATTCTAAATAAAAATGGAATTGCTTATATTGCAACACCAAATTATAACGATATTTTGATGAATTTGATTCCTAATACTTTTAGTCAGTTTAATTTCAGAACAGCACACACATTATATTTTAATGAAAAATCTATCAAATTTTTTTTAAAAAAAGCAGGAATAAAAAAATATAAGATAAATTATTACCATGAAATGGATTTTTCTAATTTATTAGTATGGTTAAAAGATAAAAAACCAAGTGGTTTAAATAAATTAAAAATATTTAATGATTCTTTTGAAAAATTTTATATAAGTTATTTAGAAAAAAAAAAATTATCTAGTCATTTATGGGTTGAAATAAAAAGATGAAAAAATTTTTAATAAAAGTTATTTCTTTATTGCCTAACTCTTTGCAATCATTCTTAGCAAGAATATTAAGTTTTATAAAAAAGCCAAATTATATAGGCATGCATATAGTTCCAGATAATTTTGTTTTTTTAAAAATATATAACTTTTTTTCAATATTATTTAATTTCAGAATATTTAGTAAAAGAAAATTTAAAAACATAAAATCTAGATATTCGATAGATAAAAATAAAGGTTATTTAGTAGTAAACGACAATGATAAAAAATTTTTAAAGGCTGTAAACTGTGCAAAAAAAATATTTAAAAAAAATAAAAAAAATTTACTAAATAAAAAATTTAAGAAAGATTTTTTAAGAAGTATAGTTTTAGATTATAACAATAGAGAAAATACCCCAATTTTTGATTTTTCTTGTGACGAAAAGATAATAAATGTTATTTCAGAATATTTAGGATCAAAACCTGTTTTAAATACTGCTAATTTATGGTATTCCCCGAATGAAAATTTTTCTATTGGAAATTCTCAAAGTTTTCATTTAGATGGAGAAGATTTAAGGCAAGTAAAAATTTTTATTAATTTGTATCCAGTAAATAAGTATTCTGGTCCATTAACTATTTATCCCAGAGATATATCTGAAACTATATATAAAAAATTAAAAGAAACTAATTTAATAAAAAAAAGAAATGAGAAAATTCCTGACTCGTATATAGAAAAACTAGATATTAAATCTAATCCTGTAGAATTAACTGGGCCAGAGAAGCAAATGGCTTTTGTTGACACATGTTCTTGTTATCATTATGGAAGTAGACCTTTAAGAAATAAAAAAAATACACCAAGAATAATATTGTACTTACATTACACAACAGTTTTTCAAAAAAAATTACCTACTTTTTTTAAGAGAAAAATAAATGTTAAACTTCCAGGAAATTTTACTGAAAAAGAAAGAAATATGCATACAGATGTTTTAGGTTATCAACATGAATTGTATAGAAAAGTAATTTAATGATATTAGGTTTAATTCCAGCCAGATCAGGATCTAAAAGAATAAAAAATAAAAATATTTATGAGTTAAATGGGAAACCATTAATTCAATATACTATAGAAGCTGCTAAAAATTCAAAGTTACTTGATGATGTGATAGTAAGTACAGATAGTAAAAGAATTGCAGAGATAGCAAATAATTTTAATATAAATGTTCCTTTTTTAAGACCAAAAAAACTATCAGGTGATAAAATTGAAATGATAGAAGTAATAAAACACGTTGTTAAAAAAAAAAAATTTAAAAAAATTAATTTAATTATGTTGTTACAGCCAACCTCACCTTTAAGAACAAATATTGATATAGATAAATCAATTAAATTATTTAGTTTAAAAAGAGCTGACACACTTGTAAGTGTTACAAACAAAAAAAATATAAAAAATAAAAAAAAAATAATGATTGAAAAAAATGGTTATTTAAGTTTTTTTAATGATAAGATCGATTTTTATAGTAGAAATAAAAATCATTTAATTAGGAATGGACCTGCGATATTAATAACTAAAAAGAGTTTAATTTTAAAAGATAAAATTTATGGCAAAAAGATTATTCCATATAAAATGAAAAAAAATGTATCTGTCGATATTAATCAATCTTCTGATCTAAGAATTTTAAAGAAATATTTAAAAAAAAAATGAAAAGAAATATTATAGTTTTTGGCGGAGCTGGCTTCATTGGATCTAATTTTATAAGGAAATTAGTAAATAAAGACTTTTTTTTTATAAACGTTGATGCGTTAACTTATGCTTCTTCAAAGAAGAATTTAAATGATCTCAAAAAATTTAAAAATTATAAATTTATTAAGTTAAATATTATAAATTCTAATTCTGTAAAAAAAATTTTAAGATTATATAAACCGGTATACGTTGTTAATTTTGCCGCTGAAACACATGTAGATAGATCTATAGACAATCCGATACCTTTTGTAAAAACAAATGTTTTTGGAGTTTCTAGCCTTATAAATGAAATAAAAAAATATTGGAATAATTTAAATGGTAGTTTAAAAAAAAAATTTAAATTTATACAAATATCAACTGATGAAGTTTATGGCAGCATTGATAAAGGCGAAGCTAATGAAAATTCAAAATATTTGTCAAGTTCACCATATTCTGCTTCTAAGGCTGCAGCTGACGAAATAATAATGTCTTTCTTTAGAACTTATAACTTTCCAATTATTATTACTAGATGCACAAACAATTATGGACCATTCCAATTTCCTGAAAAATTAATTCCTTTAATGATTGTAAATGCAATTCAAGGAAAAAAATTGCCGGTTTATGGAAAAGGAAATCAAATTAGAGATTGGATACATGTGGATGATCACGTTGAAGCAATATATGAAATTTTAAAATTTGGTAAAAAAGGAGAAATTTATAATATTGGAGGAAAAAGTAAGTTAAAAAATATTGATGTTGTTAAAAAGATTTGCTTGTTACTTGATAAAAAGAAGCCAAGAAAAGGTTCATCTTCATATTTATCATTAATTAAATACGTTAAAGACAGGCCTGCGCATGATAAAAGATATTCTATAAATATTAATAAAATTAAAAAAGAAATAAATTGGAAACCAAAGATTAGTTTTAATTCTGGGCTAGAAAATACTGTAGATTGGTACTTAGAGAATGAATTTTGGTGGAAATTTATATTAAGTAATTCTTATTCAGGTGAAAGATTAGGGAAGTTATGAGCCAGTACAAAGGTATAGTATTAGCAGCTGGGAGTGCAACCCGTCTTTTTCCAACCACTTTAGCAGTTAATAAACAATTATTGCCAATATATGATAAACCAATGATTTTTTTTTCTTTATCAGTTTTAATGTTAGCGGATATAAGAAAAATATTAATTATTGTTAGAGAAAAAGATAAAAAAAATTTTTTTGAGTTACTAGGAAATGGTAAAGATTTAGGTGTAGATATTTCCTATGCAATACAAAAAAAACCAAAAGGTATAGCGGATGCCTTCAAAATTGGTAAAAATTTTATTAAAAAAGATAATGTAGCTTTAGTTTTAGGAGATAATATTTTTTATGGGAAAAATTTAAGTAATTTACTTTTTAATGCAAAAAAAAGAAGAATAGGAGCAACAATATTTTCATTTAGTGTAAAAGATCCTGAAAGATTTGGGGTTATAGAAATTAAAAATAAAAATAAAGTACTATCAATAGTTGAGAAACCAAAGAAACCAAAATCTAATTTAGCAGCAACCGGATTATATTTTTATGATAATAGGGTTGTTGATATTGTTAAAAGATTAAAACCATCTAAGAGAGGCGAGTTAGAAATTACAGATGTAAATACTACTTATTTAAAAAATGAAGAACTTTTTGTTGAACATCTTGGTAAAGGTTTTTCATGGCTTGACACTGGAACTTCTGAAACATTATTAGATGCAAACAATTTTATAAGCACTACTCAAAAAAATAATAAAAAACAAATAGCATGTTTAGAGGAGATAGCATTAAAAAAAAAATGGATAAAAAAAAGAAATATTGAAAATCGATTAAAAAAATTAACCAAAGGTAGTTATTCAGACTATTTAAGAAAATTAATAAAAAAATAATATGTGCGGAATTGTAGGATTTTGGAACCTTAGAAGTCAAGGTAGAGGAAATTTACAAAATATAATTTGTAATATGACCAACACTCTTGAAAGCAGGGGCCCAGATGATAAGGGTACTTGGATAGATAAAAAAAATAATATTTGTTTAGGTCATAGAAGGTTATCAATAATTGAGTTATCTAAATTGGGAAAACAACCAATGGTTAGTAGAAACAAAAGATACGTTATGTCTTTTAATGGAGAAATTTATAATTATAAAGAAATAAAAAAAGAATTAATTAAAAACAAAGTAAAATTAAAAAGTAATTCTGATACTGAAGTATTAATTGAATCGATATCTTTTTGGGGAATAAGAAAAACCTTAAGAATTATTTCAGGTATGTTTGCTTTTGCTTTATTCGATTTAAAATATAAAAAAATTTATTTATTTAGAGATAGATTTGGTATTAAACCTTTATACTTTTCATTAAAAGATAATTTATTTTTATTTGGTTCTCAAACTAAAAGTTTTTTTAAGCACCCAGATTGGAATTATGAAATATCTTATAATTCATTAGCTTCTTTTTTTAAATATAGTTATATACCTTCAAGTCAAAGTATTTACAAAAATACTTATCAAGTTCCTCCAGGAGGTTATATTGAGTTTTCATCTAATGGTAATTTAAAAAAAAAGCAATATTGGAATTTAAGTAATGAAATTGAAAATTTAAAAGAAAAAAATATCCAATATAATAATTTAGAAAATGAAGTTAATCTAAGATTAATTGAATCGGTAAAGAAACATATGGTATCTGATGTTTCTGTAGGATCTTTTTTATCAGGAGGTATTGATAGTTCATTAATTACCGCATTAATGCAAAATGTATCAAATAAAAGGATTAAGACATTTAATATAGGATTTGAAGATAAAACAATTGATGAGTCAAATTATGCAAATGATATTGCAAAACATCTTAGAACTGACCATCATAGTGTAATTTTTAGTAATAAAGATATTATTGATTTAATTCCTAAGCTAAATAACATCTATGATGAACCTTTTGCGGATTCCTCTCAATTACCAACAATTTTATTATCTCATATAACTAGAGAGAAAGTTAAAGTAGCTTTATCAGGAGATGGAGGCGATGAATTATTTGGAGGATATAACAGATACAAATGGTCAAAAAATATTAAAAATTTATTTTTTTTACCATTTTTTCTTAGAAAAATTATTGGTAATTCTATGAGAATTCTAACACCACAACAGTGGCATAAAATATTATGTTTTCTACCTAAAATTAATAGATACCCTTTTATTGGAGATAAAATATATAAATTATCAGATATCTTTTTATTAGAAAAATTTTCTAATGTTTACCCTTATTTAATTTCTCAATGGCAAGAGCAGGAAATACCATTAAATAAAGAAGTTCTATCAGACAATTCCTTAGCGCCCACAAAAGAAGCATCATTTTTAAATATAACTGAACAAATGCAATTAATGGATATGAATAATTATTTGCCAGACGATATTTTAACTAAAGTAGATAGAGCTAGTATGAATTTTGGTTTAGAAGTCAGAGTTCCTTACCTTGATAAAGATTTAGTTAAATTTGTTTGGTCTATAGATTCACAAAAAAAGGATTCAAAAAAAATTTTAAAAAACATTTTGTATAAATATATTCCAAAAAAACTAGTTTCAAGACCAAAAATGGGTTTTTCAGTTCCTTTAAATGATTGGTTAAAAGGACCGTTAAAAGATTGGGCAAGCGAATTAATAAAAAAAGAAAATCTTATTAAAAATAATATAGACGCAGATAAGGTTTTGTTAAAATGGAATGAGCATATTTCAGGTAAAAGAAATTGGCAATATAAATTATGGCCAATTTTAATATATCAATCTTGGAAACAAGAAATCAATATATAAAAATATTATGAAATTAGTAAAAAATTTTTTTATTACAATTAATAGTAAGGGTTTTTTTGTAACTTTAAACGCTATAAAAAATTTTTTAATTATTTTAATAAATAATTTTTTTTCATTTTCAAAATTAATAAAAAAAAAAATATTTAATTTTGAAATGTATTTAGATCCAAAAGATAGAGGAATATCTAGAACTTTGCTTTTGTTTGGAAATAGAGAATTGGATCATAAAATAATATTAGAAACTGTTTTAAAGAAAGATATGAAAATATTTGATATCGGAGCAAATATAGGATATTACGTTTTAATGCAGTCAAAATTAATAGGAAAAAAAGGAAAAATATTAGCGGTAGAGCCTGTTAGAAAAAATATGAAATTATTGAAAAAGAATTTAGAACTAAATAAAAATAATATCACTAGAACAATCCAGGTCGCTGTAACTAATAAAAAGAAGTTTAAAAAATTTAATGGGTCAGAAATATTTTATACCACCTCTCATTCGAATATTGGAAGATTAGATAATAAAATAAAGAATGATAAAAATAAAAAATTTATTACCAGTACACTTTATTTAGAAAGATTAATAAAAGATAATTTTAATCCTGATCTTATAAGAATGGATATAGAAGGCAGCGAGGTTGATATTTTAAATGATTTAACAGATATTAAACTAAAAAAATATCCTACTATATGTTTTGAAACACATATTTCTCAATATTTATTAAGAAATAAAAATAATAATTTACCTAAAATGGATAAAACATTAAGAAAAATGTTCAAAATAGGATATAGAGTAAGATTTGCTTCAACTTCATACGAATTAGGATCAAAAAAGTTAAAAAAATTAGGATATAAGCCATTCTATAAAAATATTAAAACAGATGATGTTAATAGAGAAATTTATATGAATTTAAAGAATAAAGATGCATTAAAATTAATTTGCTATGAAGGAGGATTGCGAACAATCTTAATGAGTCGTTAAAGTATAATGAAAAAAATTATTTTTTTAGTATCAGAGTTAACATATGGAGGTACGCAAAAAACAATCATAAAATTAGTAAAGAGATTTGTTAAAGATGGTTACTTTATAACAATATTAACCTTTGAAAAAAAAAAAAATTATAATTTTTCTAATAAAAAAATTGAGTATATCCCATTAAATCTTTTAAAAGATTCTAATAATCTTGTTTCTTCTTTAATAGAGAATTTTAAAAGAATTATATTTGTCAGAAAAATATTAAAGAAAAAAAGTGGTAATTTAATTTGTTTTTTAACATCTACTAATATTATTGGTTTAATTTCAAATATATTTTTAAAAAAAAAAGTAATTTTATGCGAAAGAAACGATATACAGAAACAACCGGTAGCTTTTTTATGGAGGATTTTAAGAGTACTTTTATATAGATTTGCCAATAAAATTACATGCAATAGTTCAAGAAGTTCTAACTATTTGAAAAATTACGTTCCAGAAAAAAAAATTTTTTACGTAAGAAATCATATTGATATAAAAAAAAATTTAGTAACATTTCCAAAAAAAATAATTTTATCTGTCGGCAGAATGCATAATCAAAAGGGATTTGATATTTTAATCAATGGTTTTAAAAAGAGTAATACTTATAAATTTGGTTGGAAACTATTTTTAGTAGGCGATGGTTATGAGAAGAAAAATTTAATAAAATTAGTAAAAAAACTAAATTTAAATAAATATATAAAATTTTATAATTTTAGTAATCCTTATAAGTGGTATAAAAAAGCTGGAATATTTGCATTAACATCAAGATACGAAGGAATGCCTAATGTTATTTTAGAAGCTTCATCATTAAAATTACCAATTATAATCTCTAGGGACACAGGTGGCGCAACAGATTTTATTATTAATAATAAATCAGGTATAGTTTTAAAAAAAAATTCATATGATGAATTAGGAAAAAAAATCAGTGAATTAACTAAAGATAAATATTTAAGATTAAAATTAGGCAATCAAGCATATAAAAATTTAAAATATTACAATAATTTTGAAAATATTTATAAAAATTGGGAAAAAATTATTATTAAATGAAATCTATTATTATCATACCAGCTAGATGGAATTCAAAAAGATTTCCTGGAAAACCGCTTGCTAAAATTAATAATAAAGAGTTAATATTTCATGTTTGGGAAAGAGCAATTTTATCAAAACAAGCGGATCTTTGTATTGTTGCAACAGATGATAAAAGAATAAAAAAATTTTGTGAAAATAATGATATTAAAGTAATAATGACTTCTAAAAAACATTTAACGGGCACTGATAGAGTTCATGAAGTTGCAAGAAAAATTAAGTCAGATATATATGTTAATTTACAGGGCGATGAACCTTTAATTGATCCAAAAAATATTGATAAAATAATACTGAATTTAAAAAAAAACATAAAAACAAAATTTGAAATTTCAACAGGATATTCTTTAATTAAAACTGGGCAGAATAAAAATAAATCAATTGTTTTTCTTTCAAAAACTAGTGAAGGAGAATTAAAATTCTTAACTAGATCAGAAAATTACATTAAAGATATAAAAAAATTAAAACATATCGGGATTTTTGCTTTTACTAAAGATGGATTAAAAAAGTTTGCTAAATTTAAATTAAAATTATTAGAAAAAAAAGAAAATATAGAATTATTAAGGTCAGTAGAAAATAATCAAAAAGTTTTTTGTGTAAAATTAAATGATAACAACGTTTCAGTTGATTATCCTTCAGATATAGAAAAAGTAGAAAAACAAATTAAAAATCAATAATAATGACAAAAATAAATATTTGTTTTCCATTTGTTGGAAATGATATAGGCGGAAGTAGTTTATCTGCGTTAGAAATTATTAATGCATTAGATAAAAAAAAATTCATGATACATTTACCAATACATAATAAAGGTCAGTTTTATCAATTACTTAAGTCAAAAAATATGAATATAAATTTTTTACCAATTAAGACTTTTGTAGGACAAAAAAAGGGTTTATTAAGAAATTTTATAATTTTAATAAAGAATTTTTTTAAAATTTATTTTTATATAAAAAAAAATAATATAAATTTTGTTCATTCTAATGATGGTTCAATACATCTTACATGGGTAGTACCGACAATTTTTACGAAATCAAAATTTTTTTGGCATCAAAGAAATAAATTTCCAAATTGGCCGCTTTATAAAATTTTTAGTATTTTTTCAGATAAAATTATTTGTATATCAAATTTTGTTTTTTCTTCTTTACCAAAATTCTTAAAAAAAAAAACAATAGTTATATATGATAAAGTGTCTTTAGTTAAAAATAATACTGATACTAATGAAAAAATATTTTTTAATAAAATAAAAAAAATTAATAAAAAAAAAAGAATTCTTTTTTTTGCAAATATAATTGATACAAAAAAAATTAATATATTTTTAAAATCTGCCTTTTATATTTTCAAAAAAGATGAAAACTGTTTTTTTTTAATTATTGGTTCTGACAAATTTGGAATTTTTGAAAAGTTATTTAAAAAAATAAATAATAAAAAATTTAAAAAAAAAATTTTTTATCAAAAAAGGATTAATAATGTAAAAAAATTATTTGATAATTCTAATGCTTTAATTTCAACTTCAGTAAATGAGGGTTTAAACAGATCAATTATTGAAGCTATGCTGTGTAACTTGCCTGTTATAGCATCAAATTCTGGAGGACATAAAGAAATTATTATTAATAGTAAAACCGGATGGTTAGTTGAAGCAAATAATTATAAAAAATTTTCAAAACAAACTTTAAAATTATTTAGTATGAAAAAAGAACAAATTTCATATTTAACTAATAATGCAAAAAGACATGCGGAAACTTTTTTTTCTTCTACTAAATTAAAAGAAAAATTAGAGAATTTATATATTAAAAATACTTAATTTTAAAATTGAAAATATAAGTATGGAGATGGCTTTATATTTGCTAGCGATAAAAGGCAATAAAAAAATAATATATAAATAAAGTAAATACCAAAACCATTAATTTTAAATCTTTGAAACTGTGGAAATATTAATTTATTTTTTTCAATTTTGACAAAATTATTACTATTTTGAAATACCCATACAATCATAAACGATAGGGTGATAAAAATAGAGCAATCTTGGATTTGAAAAACTTTAAGAGCATAGTTTCCTTCAAAATTAAATCTAAAATAAGGTATATAGTTTAAAAAATTTTCAAAGTAGTTTTGCCAATACCCAACTAATTCATTTGGTAAAATAATATCTTTTGTAGGTATTAATGAATTATAAAATGATAAAGCAGAGTCCATACTTTGTGTTCTAAAAGGTACAAAAGCTAAAGTAACGGATATAAAAGTTAAAATTATTGAAAAAATATTGTAAATGTTATTGTTAGAAAAGACTAGATCAAACTTTTTACATATTATTCCCCAGGAATAGCAAATCACTATATACATTCCATGTAAAGTCCCCCATAAAAGAAAATTCCAGGAAGCTCCGTGCCATAATCCAGAAAGAGAAAAAGTAATAAGAACTGGTAATAATATAGATAATAGAAAGTTAAAATTATTTAATTTTTTCACCATTGAAAATCTTAAAAAAAACATTGCGATGTTAGTAAATAGATAATCGTTAATAAATCTGGATAATGTAATATGCCATTTTTTCCAGAACTCAATAATATTTCTAGATTTAAATGGCGAATTGAAATTAAAGGGTAGATTTATTCCAAAAATTTTTGCTAAACCGATAGCCATATCACTATATCCGCTAAAATCGAAGTACATTTGAAATGTGTATGATAAAATTCCTATCCAAGATTCTATAAACACTAGATTGTTTCCTTGTTCGTTAGATAAAAATATAGGGTCAGCGTATATTGATAAACTATCGGCTATTATTACTTTTTTAAATAAACCAATAACAAAAATACATACGCCAAGCGTTATATTGTTATTAAAATTATTTTTTAAAAAAGATAAATTCTCATATTGTTTTTTCATTTCTGCATGATAAACAATAGGTCCAGCTATTAGTTGTGGAAAGAAACTAACAAAAATTGAGTAATTTAATAAACTATATTCTTTAGTTTTATTATTTGAGACATCAACCAAATATGCTATTTGTTGAAAAGTAAAAAATGATATTGCTATAGGTAAAACAATTTTTTCCCAATTTATTGATTTATCGAAAATAATTTCAATGTTTTCTATAAAAAAATTTGAGTATTTAAAATACCCAAGTAAAAATAAATTAAATAAAATACCTATAATTAATAATTTTTTTTTTGATTTATATTCTTCCTTATAAGAAATCTTTTTTGCTAAAAAAAAATTAAACAAAATTGACCCAGTAATTAGAAAAATATATTTAGGGTTCCAATACCCATAAAAGAAGAATGATGCTATTAGAAGTATAATTATGTAGCAGTTATTTTTAGATAAATTTTTAAACTTTATAAATGAAGGAGATAAATAATAAAAACTTATTACCAATGGTAAAAAAAGCAAAATAAACAAGTAAGAGTTAAAAAGCATTTTTATATTTATATTTTTTTCTTAATATTTTTAATTAGATCTCCAACATTCTTCATTTCCACTATTTCATCTGCATTAAATTTTATTTTAAATTTATTTTCTATCGTAATAATAAGCTTAACATGATTTAAGCTATCCCAACTCGGTATATCTTTAGCGCTTGTTGAATTCTTTAATTTATGGTTTTTTAAATTAAAAATATTATTAAATATCTCAGATATTTTTTCTAAAATTTTTTTATCCATTTTTGTATTTTATATTGTTAGTTGTTTTTTAAAAATAATAAAAATATATTAAAGCTTATAACTTATTATTTATTCTTTTATGTCTGTTAATTTAAAAAAAAATCATTTTATTGTAACTTTTAGTATTTTATTATTATTAACTCCTTTTTTTTATTATATTTTTTCTATATTTGTAATAATTAATTGTGAAAGATCAAAAGTATTTAAATATATATTTTACCCTATTCATGAAATATATAAACCAGATAGAAAAGTTTTTTGTAAATTATCTAAATTAAAAAAACATGAAATAGTTTTTTTAACTGATTCAACAAATTTGGGTAGAGTTGATCAATCTACTAAAGGTATATCTGGGTATTTAGAATATTTTTCCAATAAAAAAACCATTAGTGTAGATTTAGGTGGGGGAAATGCTGAAACTTTTGGTTATTTCTTCGATAAAAGCCCATTTATTAATTTTTCAAATGTTAAGTATGTAATCTTAACTCTCAATTTAAGATCTTTTGCTGTTACTTCATATACAGCCGCTGAGTTTTTAGATAGTAAAGATCGTTATTTTTCTAAAATTTTTTATCAGCCATATAAAATTAAAAATTTAATAGAATTGAATAAATTAATATTTAATAGTCAATTATTAGAAACAAGAATTATTAATTGGGAAAAAGAAGATGCATTAATTAATAATGTAAAAATAGAAAAAAAAATTAAAACTGATAATAATGTTTTGAAAATTGATGAATATTTTAAAACTTATATGGGAAAAGTAGATTCAAAACACCCTGTATTATTATCAATTCTTAAATTAAAAAAAAAATTAGATAATATGGATATTAAATTGTTAGTTTATTCTACGCCTATAAATATCAGCGAGGCAAAGCAAGAATTTAAATTTAATAATAAATATTTTGTAAGTAATAAATCTTTCGAAGATAGAGTAGTTTTTAATTTATCAAATATTAAAAATTATTTTTTTTTGAATAATATTCCTTTTTTAGATCTTACTTTCCAAATAAAAAATATTAAAACTTTTTATGATAGAGATTATAATATTTCTAGTGAACATATAGATTATAAAGGGAGAAAATTAGTTGCCGATAAATTGAATCAATTTATTAATTTAATTGAAATTTAAATTAATATTCAACGAACATTGTATGAAAAATAAAGAAAAAAATTATTTTGTTAATTTAAAGAAAGACCCTTCAAAATATTACGAATTATCAAGAAAAATTAATTCTTTAACAAAAGGTTTTGATAATATTAAAGTTGTTTTTTTGTCTAATTTTACTTTAGAATTATTGGAACCTTTTATCAAAGTTGAGTTAGCAAAAAGAAAATTTAAACCTAATATCTCTTTTGAGCCTTATGATCAAGTTGAGCAAACTATATATAATTTAGATAGTAATATATATAAAAAAACTGATGCTATTGTTATTGCGTTAAAGATTGAGAACTTTTTTCCTGATATATTTAATGAACTAATTTACAGTGTTTCAAAAATTAATATTAGAATAAATGAAGTAAAAAAAAGAATATTAAAAATTATTAGTCAAATAAGGAAAAATAATTCTTATTCAAGAATAATATTATTTAACTTTAGTTTTGTAGAAAATGATATTCAAGGTTTTACTTCGGCGTCTTCAAAGATTAATTTAAATTATCTTTTACAAGAAGTTAATTCTTATTTATCAACATTAACAAAGAAGTTTAGTTCTTTATTTATTTTTGATTTAAATAAAGTGACTCAAAAAGTTGGATTAAATAATTTTTTTGATAAAAAACTTTTTTTATTAAGTAAAATGCCATTTTCTTTAGACGGACAGATTGAAGTTTCAGATTCATTATCAAGATTTATAAGCGCAACAATAAAAGTTCCAAAAAAATGTTTAGTTTTAGATGCAGATAATACAATTTGGGGAGGAATTATTGGAGAAGATAATATAGATGGAATAAAATTAGGAGAAGATTTTCCTGGTAATATTTATAAAACATTTCAAAGATATATTTTAAGTTTAAGAAAAAAAGGTGTTCTGCTCGCACTTGCAAGTAAAAATAATGAATTAGATGTTTTAAAAGTTTTTAAAAATCATCAAGACTGTTTATTAAAAAAAAAACATTTTTCAGCTTTAGAAATTAATTGGAATGACAAGGCTACAAATATAAAAAAAATTGCTAAACATTTAAACATAGGATTAAATTCGATGGTTTTTTTTGATGATAATCCCGCTGAAAGAGATCTAATAAAGAAAACTTTGCCTGACGTTAATGTTATAGAAGTAGCAAAAGATCCATTGTTATACGAAGTGAATATTGAAAATTCTGAATTTTTTGATCATGTTTTTATAACTAATGATGATATGAAAAGACCTCAAATGTATGCTGAGGAAAATAAGAGAAAAAATTTTTTAAAAAAGAGTTCCAGCATAGATAATTATATTAAGTCGTTGAAAATAATTTTAGAAATAGGTTTTATAAATAAAGATTTTATTAGAAGATGTTCTCAATTAATAAATAAAACAAATCAGTTTAATTTAACCGTTAAAAGAAAAAGTGAAGGAGAGTTAGATAATTTAATAAAAAATGAATCTATTTTAATGTGGGTAAGGGCTAAAGATAAATTTGGAGATAATGGTTTAGTAGGAGTTATTATAGCAGTAAAAAAAGATAATATTGATGAATGGGTTATTGAAAATTTTTTACTAAGTTGCAGAGTTATAGGAAGAAATATAGAAAATATTTTATTATATGAGCTGGTTAAAGAGTTAAAAAAAAAAAAAAGTAAATTTATAGTAGGTGAATATATAAAAGGTGAAAAAAATTTAATTGTTAAAGATTTTTATAAATCTCAAGGTTTTAAAAAACAAAAAGAAAATTTTTGGATTAAGAGTATAAAAGATTTTAAAGAAGATAAATTGAGAAAATTTATAAAGGTTGTTAGGAAATAATTATTTTACATTCCCATTCCACCCATGCCGCCCATTCCACCCATATCTCCTCCCATTGGAGGCATTTGAGGTGCATCAGATTTTTCATCTGGTATATCTGCTATAACAGCTTCTGCGGTTATTAATAAACCTGCTACTGAAGCAGCATCTTGGATAGCTGATCTTACAACTTTTGTTGGGTCGATTATTCCATCTTTAACTAAATCAGTAAAATTTCCAGTCGCAGCATTATAACCATAATTTAAATTATCTTGTTCAAGCAATTTACCAACAATCACAGAGCCATCAACTCCAGCATTTTCTGCGATTTGTCTAACAGGCCTTTCAATTGCTTTTTTAACAATATTTAAGCCAACTTTTTGCTCATTATTTTTTGGATTCAAATTATCTAAAATTTTTGCAGCATATAACAATGCAACTCCGCCACCTGGCACAACTCCTTCTTCTACAGCTGCTCTTGTTGCGTTCATAGCATCATCAACTCTGTCTTTTTTCTCTTTAACTTCAACTTCTGAAGCTCCACCTACATGGATTACAGCAACTCCACCAGATAATTTTGCAAGTCTTTCTTGCAGTTTCTCTTTATCATAATCTGAATCGCTTTGTTCAATTTCAGTTCTAATTTGATTGCATCTTGCTTCTATGTCTGATTTTTTTCCTACACCTTCAACAATAGTTGTATTTTCTTTATCTATATTTATTTTTTTTGCTTTTCCAAGCATATCTAATTTTACACTTTCAAGCTTAATACCTAAATCTTCGCTAATAACCTGACCTCCTGTAAGTAATGCAATGTCTTCTAACATTGATTTTCTTCTATCGCCAAATCCAGGAGCTTTTACAGCTGCAATTTTTAAACCTCCTTTTAATTTATTAACTATAAGAGTTGCTAATGCTTCTCCTTCTACTTCTTCTGAAATAATTAAAAGTGGTTTTCCTGATTGAGCTACTGCTTCAAGGAGAGGCAACATAGATTGTAAATTTGAAAGTTTTTGCTCATATAAAAGAATATATGCATCTTCTAATTCACAAATCATTTTTTCAGCATTTGTAATAAAATACGGTGATAAATAGCCGCGATCAAACTCCATACCTTCAACTACATTTAATTCTGTATCCAAGCCTTTTCCTTCTTCAACTGTAATAACCCCTTCATTTCCTACCTTATCCATTGCTTCAGCTAAATGATCGCCTACTTCTGTATCACCATTAGCAGAAATAGTACCTACTTGTTTAACCTCTTCATTAGTATTAATTTTTTTAGATTTTTTTTTAACTTCTTCAACTATAGCTTTTGTTGCCATATCAATTCCTCTTTTTAAGTCCATAGGATTCATTCCTGCAGCTACTGATTTTAAACCTTCATCAACTATGGCTTGAGCTAAAATAGTAGCAGTAGTAGTACCATCACCAGCTGTTTCACTTGTTCTCGATGCTACTTCTTTAACCATTTGTGCCCCCATATTTTCAAATTTATCTTTTAAATCAATTTCTTTGGCTACTGAAACACCATCTTTTGTAATTCTTGGAGCACCAAAAGATTTATCTAAAACTACATTTCTACCTTTAGGACCAAGGGTAACTTTAACTGCATCTGCTAATATATTAACACCTTTAAGCAATCTAGCTCTTGCGTCTGCTGAAAATTTTACTTCTTTACCATCTGCCATTTTTTTTTCCTTTTTTTAATTTAAAATACCAATAACATCTTCTTCTTTAATAATTATAAGATCTTCACCGTCAACTTTAACCTCATCTCCTGAGTATTTACTAAATAATATTTTATCTCCTTCTTTAACATCTAACGCATTGCGTTTTCCTTCGCTATTAATTGATCCAGGTCCAACAGCAACAACTTTACCTTCAGATGGTTTTTCTTTTGCTGTATCTGGTATTATAATACCACCTTTTGTTTTTTCTGATTCTTCTAATCTTTTAACTAATATTCTATCGTGTAAAGGTTTAAATTTCATAATATGTTTAAATTTAACTTAAATTTGATAGCTGAAATATAATAGTAATTAATTTATTTTTCAAGTGGTAAGGTGACTTTTTTTTCTGAATTTTCTGAGTTTTCTGAATATAGCTCTTCTTTGCTTTCAGATATTGCAGTTTCAAGGACTATTTTTTTTACTTTTTCAAAAGCTCTAACTTCTATTTGCCTGATCCGCTCTCTTGAAACTTTATAAATTTTACTTAATGTTTCTAGTGTAGAAGGGGGATCGTTTAAGCATCTTTTTACAAAAATATTTTTTTCTCTTTCATTTAAATCTTCTAAAGCTTTAATGAGTAATTCTTTTCTTTTACTTTTCTCTTCACTTTGATTAAATTTTTTTTCTTGATTATCTTCATTACTTTTTAACATATTTATTGCTTCAGTTCCATCTTCATCAGAAATAGGAGCATTTAAAGATTTTTCCGGACCACTTAATCTTCTATTCATTTCTATGACATCTTTTTCATTAACACTTAATTTTTTTGCTATTTTTTTTACTATTTCGACAGGTAACTCTCCTTTTTCTATCTGGTTCATTTGATTTTTTAGCTTTTGAAGATTAAAAAAAAGCTTTTTTTGAGCAGCTGTAGTTCCTAATTTAACCAAGGACCAAGAATTAAGTATAAATTCATTAATACTAGCTTTAATCCACCAAATAGCATAAGTCGACAATCTAAATCCTTTATCTGGATCAAATTTTTTAACTGCTTTCATTAACCCAACATTTCCTTCTGATATTAGGTCTTCTATAGGTAATTTATATCCTCTATAACCAAATGCTATTTTAGCAACTAAACGTAAATGGCTAGTAATAAGTTTTCTGGCAGCTTTAGCATCACCTTTGGTTTGCCATCTTTTTGCAAGCATATATTCGTCTTTTTCAGTTAATATTGGGTATTTAGAAACTGCTGTTAGGTATTGCGAAATACCACTTGAGGTTAATGTTGGTAATGAAGTTGTTGCCATTCAATTAATAGTTTAAAAAAATATATATTTTAAATATAGTGTTTTTGTTTTTTTAAACAATATAAGCAATTAATTATTTCCCATTTTTGGTTTTTTATTTATACAAAATATATCAACAACTTCAGCTTTAATTATTTTTTCAATGTCTTTAAAATTAATTTCTTTTTTTAAATTGTAATTAAAATAAATTTCATAATTTAATTTTTTTAAATAACTAAATATTTTTTTTATAGAATCTTTTCTTAAAGCGTATTGATTTATTTCTATAATTAATTTAGGTGAATATTTCTTTAAAATTTTTTTCATTCCTAATAATGAGTAATACTCATGACCTTCAACATCAATTTTTATAAAACTAACTTTATGATTAATTATATTATCTAATTTTATTAATTTAATTTTTTCTGATTTAAATTTAATTTTTTTTTTTTCAAAAATTTTTTTAAAAAAACTATATTTGAAGAAGCTATAATTAGAAAGGTAGCTTTTATTTGTCGAACTACTTGCAAGGTAATCTTCTCTTTTGTATATATTCTTTTCTTCATTTTTGTTTGAACAACCTAAATTATATATTTTTATATTATTAAAAGAGTTTATTTCTTTGTTTATTTGATTTTGTAAATATAGTTTTTTTATAGGTTCAATTGATATAACTTTTCCATTTTTACCAACAATTTTTGATGCTATTAATGAGAAATAACCTATGTTACTTCCAACATCAATAAAACATTGTTTTTTTTTGAGATTCTTTTTTATTATTTCTGTATTTGTTTCATCCCAGTTTTTTTTTGCATAAATAAATCTGTCAATAAAGCCATTTTTAGGATCTAATAAAATTTTAATTTTATTAAGGTTTATATAAATATTTTTAATTGTAGGTTTATTAAAAAATAAGCAGTTTAAATTTATCCATAATTTTAAAAATATTATGTATAAGTCATTTATAAATTTAATATTAATTTCTTTTTCAATTAAACCATATTTAATTTTAGATAAATTTGATTTCATACAACACACTTTGAAATTTCAAAATATATATTACTATGTTAAAAAAGATTTTGCGATTATTTTTGGGTGCGTAGCTCAGTGGTAGAGCACTACGTTGACATCGTAGGGGTCGGAAGTTCAACTCTTCTCGCACCCACCATTTAACAAAGGAGATTATCCTAAATGAATAAAAAAATTTATATAGATTTTTTGGAATATTTAGTAGCTCAAAGAATGTTTAGCACTTCTCAATTATCTCAAGATTTATTTGTAAGTTATTTTACAGAATTAAAAAAAGATGGTTTTTTTGTTGAATTTGGTGCAACAGATGGCATTACGCTTAGTAATACATTTATATTTGAAAAATATTGTAATTGGAATGGCATACTGGCCGAGCCTTTATCTACATGGCATGATAATTTATTTAAAAATAGAAAATGTATAATTGATAAAAGATGTGTTTTTTCCAAAAGTAATTTAAAAAAAAATTTTGTTAATACTTATGAGATGCCTGAACTTTCTGGGTTAGAAAATGAATTACACATTGCTGATTTTAACGCCGAAGCTAGAAAAAAAAAAGAAATAGTAACTGTTGATACAGTAACTCTTGAAGATCTTTTAAAAGAACATAAAGCACCAGAGAAAATTGATTATTTATCTATAGATACAGAAGGCTCGGAATATTTGATATTAGAAAATTTTAATTTTAAATTATATGAAATTTCTATAATTACTATCGAACACAATTTTATAGATGATTTAAGAAATAAAATTAAATCATTGCTAGAAAAAAATAACTTTGTTAGGGTTTTTGAAAAAATAAGTCGTATGGATGATTGGTATGTTAATAAAAATAATCCTGTATTAAAAAAATTACAACTAAAAGACTAGATAAAAAAGACTAGATAATTAGTAATAAAAATTTAATATTATTTTTAAAGTTTATTGATATATTAATTCTTATTTTAATTATGTTTTAATTATGTTTAAAAAATCATTACTAATTTTATTATTTTTTGCAGTTTTCAAGAATGCATATTCTAGTGAAAACTTAATTCTTGAAGGTAATTTTTTTCCAGAAGGAATAGCAATATCGAGAAATGGTGATATTTATGTTGGAAGTTTAAAACATAATAAAATAGTAAAATTTAAAAAGAAAAATTCAAACCATCAAGATTTTATAGAAGCAAATACAAATGGCTTAATGTCTGTAATTGGTATTTTGTCTGATGACCGTAATAAAATTCTTTGGGCGTGTTCTTCTAGTCCAGGAGTATCTAATTATCCTAAAGGAGATAATGTTGTTTCTTTAAAGGCATTTGATTTAAATAATGGCTCTCTTCTTAATAGTTACCAATTTCCAAATGGTGGCTTTTGTAATGATATTACAATTGACTCAAATGATAATATTTACGCAACTGATTCATTTAATCCAAGAATATTAAGATTAAATAAGTCTTCATCAAGGCTTGAGGTATGGTATGAAAATGAAGCATTTAAAGGAGAAGGTTTTAATTTAAACGGTATTACTTTTATAGATGGAAAAATATATACTGTGAAAATGAATTCAGGCGAATTATTTAGAATTAATGTAGGAATAAATGGTAAACCAGAAAAATTTGCAAAAATTGATTTACAAAGATCTTTAAATGCACCGGATGGAGTAAAAGCAATAGATAAAAATAATTTACTTGTTGTAGAAAATAGAAGTGAAGGTACTTGGAAAGGCGCTTTAACAAAAATTAATCTAAAAGACAATTCTTTGAATATTCTTAAGGACAATCTAGATACCCCTACAACAGTTGCTATCAAAGGAAATAGTGCTTGGGTTTTACAAGCACAGTTCGATCACTTATTTGGTGATAAAAAAGATATTTCCCCAGATCCTTTTGAAATAGTTAAAGTTCAAGTCAAACCATCTTTCTTGACATCATTCAAAAAACTATTAAATTTTCTTAAATAATAGTTTTATTTTTATGAAAGTTTTAAGTTCATTAAAATCAGCAAAAAAAAGACATCTGCATTGCAAAGTAGTGCGTCGTAGAGGTAGAGTTTACGTTATAAACAAAACAAACCCTAGATTTAAAGCGCGTCAAGGATAATTCCATGACAATATTCTATTCTGCCCCATTACATTTAAAGTTAATTAGGTTTTTTACAAATTTATTGATACCTAAAAAAAAAGTTTTAGAAGATTGCACATTTTCTTACCAAGATTTGAATTCTAGTTCTCAACAAAAAAAAGCTTCTTATTGTTTAAAAAATTTTTCTTTTTTTATTGTTAAAGATTTTTTAAAAAATAGAAATTACAATAATATTTCAGAAAAAATAGAAAAAAATATTATAAAAGATTATAAAAATTTTATTCCTAGTAATATTGATGTTACAGATAAATTAGGAAAAGTAAGTAAGACCGATACCAAGAAAGTAATAAAGAAAGATTTATTTAATATTTCATTAAGAGGAGTTTCTTATTTTTGTAAAAAAATTAATAGAAAAGTTGGATATGATGTTAATTTTTATGAAGTTATAAATTACGAAAAGTCGGAGTTTATAAAAAAAATTAAATTACAGAAATTATTGAAAAATTTTGATAAAAAATTGAATGATATAAAATTAGATAATATTATCTATAAAGCAAATTCAAAAAAAATAAGAAAAAAAATAAATAAAATTTATTTTCATAAAAATGTTGAAGAGCCAAGGCCTTTTCATATAGATACTTATAATAAATCAATAAAAGCATTTCTATGTTTTAATACTTTTAAGAATTTCGACAAAGGCCCTTATGCAGTTATTCCATCTTCACACAAATTTAAATTTCTACATAAAATTAATAATTTTTATAATTTAACTTTTGGTAGAAGCAGATGGTTTGATAAAATGGACGCAAGTTTTTGGTCTTCTAAATATTCCATTCCTTTTTTTTGTAATTCAGGTGATTTAATTATTACTAGACAAAGTGCTATTCACGGTGCATTTCCAGCTGAAAAAAAATATAAAAGAATTATGATGGTTAAGCACTATATAACTTAAATCTTAATATCTATCAACTGACGCTATTCTTAAAACATTTGTAGCTCCACTTTGTCCAAAAGGAACTCCAGCTGTTATTACAACTCTATCTCCTCTTTTTGCAAATTTTTCTTTTTTCGCAAGCCTTCCTGCTTTAAGAACCATGTCTTTAAAACTTCTCGCATCTTTTGTATGAATGCAGTGCACTCCCCAGACTAAAGCTAAGCTTCTGGCTGTATTTAAATTAGGAGATATACCTAAAATTGGAACGTCTGGTCTTTCTCTTGCAGCACGTAAAGCAGTAGAACCTGAAGTTGTGTAAGTAACAACTGCTTTTGCAGACATTATTCTTGCTACATATTTTGCAGATTCTGTAATTGCATCTTCAGCAGTAGATTCAGCTTTAACGTGTCCAGATTCATTAATATTTAAATAAATTGGGTCACTTTCGACTTTTGATATTATTTTATCCATCATTTTAATAGACTCAAAAGCATATAAACCTATGGCAGTTTCAGCAGAGAGCATTACTGCATCTGTTCCATCATATATAGCGGTTGCCACATCAGATGCTTCTGCTCTTGTTGGAGTAGGGTAGTTAACCATCGAGTCTAACATCTGAGTTGCAACTACAACTGGCTTTCCTGCTTGTCTGCAAGCTTTAATAATTCTTTTTTGTTGGCTAGGCAATGTTTCTAAAGGTGTTTCTATTCCTAAGTCACCTCTAGCTATCATAATTGCATCAGATACTTCAATAATTTTATCTAAATTTTTTAAAGCTGTAGGTTTTTCAAGTTTTGTTAAAACAGATGCTTTATTTTTGATAATTTTTTTAAAATTTACAACATCTTTAGCTGACTCAACAAAAGATAAAGCTATCCAGTCAACACCAAGTTTTAACGCCAATTTTAAATCTTCTTTATCTTTTTCTGTTAGTTTACCTGAGTTAGATACCACATTAGGTATATTAAAACCTTTATTACTTGATATAAAACCACTAAATTTTACTTTTGTTTCTATATGAGTGCTATTCTTACTAGTAACAATTAAAGTTAACTTTCCATCATCAACTAGTATTTTATTTCCTTTTTTTATTTTTTTAAAAATTTCTTTGTGAGGTAAATAACCTCTATGCTTATTACCTGGCTCTGGATTTAAATCAAATGTAAATCTTTTACCATTTTTAAGAAAAATTGGCCCATTTTCGAATTTTCCCACTCTTAATTTGGGCCCTTGAAGGTCCATTAAAATTCCTATAGGTCTATTTAATTTTTTTTCTAATAATCTGATTTCTCTAAATCTTTTAATGTGTGTTGATGCTACATCATGACTAAAATTTAATCTAAAAACATCAGCTCCAGCTAAAAAGAGTTTTTTTATCATTTTTAAATTAGATGTAGAAGGACCTAAGGTTGCAATTATTTTGGCTTTTCTATTTCTTCTCATATAAAAATTATTGAATTATTAATTTATAAATAGTAATTTTTTTGTTTCTTTACATGTTTTTTTATAAAAATTACTTATATATAAATGGATTTTAAAATAGATAATAAAAAGATATGAAGAACAAATTTTTTTCAGTTGGTTTAGAAGAAGAATATTTAGTTGTTAATAAGCAAACAGGAGACTTAATCGTTGATCCACCTAAAGGTTTAATGAGAGATTGTAAAAAAAAACTTAAGGGACAGGTTAAACCTGAGTTTTTAAGATCTCAGATTGAAGTTGGAACAAAAGTTTGTAATTCAATTAAAGATTTAAAAGATAATTTAATTTTCTTAAGAAAAAATATATCTAAAATACTGAATAAATATGATCTTGCATTTATAGCGGTTTCAACACACCCTTTTTCTGATTGGGAAAGACAAAAGCACACGCAAAAAAGAAGATATTTTAATTTAGCAGATAAATTTCAAATTGTCGGTAGAAGATTAGTTATTTCTGGTATGCATATCCATGTTGGTATACCAGATAACGATTTGAGAATTGATTTATTAAATCAAATTTCATATTTTTTACCTCATTTGCTGGCTTTAAGCACATCATCCCCATTTTGGAGAGGTGAACTGACAGGCTTAAAGTCTTATAGGGTAAGCATATTTGATGAATTGCCAAGAACAGGACTTCCTGAAGAATTTGATAGTTATGATGAATATAAAAGACATATAAAAATTTTGCTAAAATCAGGAATACTTGATGATCCTAGTACAGTTTGGTGGGATTTAAGACCAAATGTAAAATTTCCAACACTTGAAATGAGAATATGTGATACCTGCACATCATTAAATGATGCTATTTCTATTGCAGCATTGTATTTATGTATAATTCATATGGCCTGTAGATTGAGACGAGAAAATAAAAAGTGGAGAGTATACTCAAAAATGTTAATTAATGAGAATAGATGGAGAGCACAAAGATATGGTATTGAAAAAAGTTTAGTTGATTTTGGTAAAAGTAAATTAGTATCTTATAAAAGTTTAGCAGATGAATTGATTGATTTAGTTAAAGAAGATGCAAAATTATTAAATTGTGAAGCTGAAGTAAATAAAATAAAAAATATTATTAAAAAAGGAACTAGTGCAGATAAACAAATTAAAATATTTAAAGATGAAATAAAAAAATCAAATAATAAAAGAATCGCATTGGATAAAGTAGTAAAATTTCTTATTAAAGAAACAGTAAATTTTTGATTATGAATGAAAAAAAAAGAACAGAAATTGAATCTGAAGTTTTTCAAAAATTAATAAAACATTTTAGAAAGAAATCAGATGTTCAAAATATAGATTTAATGAATTTGGCTGATTTTTGTCGAAATTGTTTATCTAAGTGGTATATGAGTTCAGCAAAAAAAAAAGGAATAATATTAAGTTATGAAGAAGCAAAAGAAATAATTTATGGAATGCCTTATGATAAATGGAAAAACAAATATCAAAAACCGTTATCAAAAAAATAATGCAATTATAATATGAATATTTTAGTTACAGGAGCAGCTGGTTTTATTGGCTTTCATCTATGTGAAAGATTACTAAAAGATAATCATCGGGTTTTTGGAATAGACAATATTAATAATTATTATGATGTAAAATTAAAAAAAAAAAGGTTAAAAATATTATTACAAAAAAAAAATTTTAAATTTAAGAAAATAGATATTGCTACAACAGACTTTGTAAAAAAAACTTATCCAAATTTAAAAAATTTTAAAATAATAATCCATTTAGCAGCGCAAGCTGGTGTTAGGTATTCAATTACACATCCTTATAAATATATTGAAAGTAATGTTAAAGCTCAAATATCTATATTAGAGCTAGCTAAAAAAATAAATAATTTTCAACATTTAATATACGCAAGCTCATCTTCAGTTTATGGGTTGAATAAAAAAATTCCATTTTCAATAAGAGATAGAGTAGATAATCCTATATCTTTATATGGCGCATCAAAAAGATCTGGCGAGCTTATTACGCAATCTTATTCAAAAATGTTTAATATTAATTGTACAGGGCTAAGGTTTTTTTCAGTATACGGACCATGGGGGAGACCAGACATGGCTGCATATATTTTTACAAAGAATTTATTTAAAGGAAAACCTATAGATTTATTTAATTTTGGAAGGATGGAAAGAGATTTTACCTTCGTAGATGATATAATAAATGGTATTGTTCCTTTAATTAAAGTTAAAAAAAGAAAAAATAATTTGCATAAAATTTACAATTTAGGGAATAATAAACCTGAACCACTTTTAAAAATGGTTTCTCTTTTAGAAAAATTTTCTGGAAAAAAAGCAAAAAAAATAAAAAAAAGAATGCAATTAGGAGATGTTAGAAATACTTATGCAAACATTACAGAAAGCAAGAAAGAATTAAATTTTAATCCTAAAACAAATTTAGAAAATGGTTTAGAAAAGTTTGTTAATTGGTTTAAAGAGTATCATAATATTAATTAATTATATAAATCATCAATTTCTTTTTTGTATTTCTCAAATACTTTTTTTTTTTTTATTTTCATTGTAGGCGTTAAAAACCCACTACTTTGAGTTAACTCTTCTTTAATTAAGATGTATTTTCTTACTTTCTCAATTGTAGAAAGATTTTTATTAATTTTTTTTAAATGATCGGCTATTTCAGAATTTACATTATTTTTTTTCGAGTAATCTTTATTAATAAATATTAAAGCAATTAAATAGGGTCTATTATCCCCAAATATTACTGTTTGAGATATAAAATCAACAGAAGAAAACATATTTTCAATTTTTTGGGGCGCTATATTATCACCACCACTTGTTACAATTAAATCTTTTTTTCTATCTGTAATTGTTAAAAAATTATCTTTATCTAATTTTCCTATATCACCAGTATGGAACCAATTGTTTATTATTTTATTTTTTGTTTCTTTTATATTTCCAAAATATTCTTTCATTACAGACTCACCTTTTATTAATATTTCTCCATCACTTGCTATTTTAACACTTATACCATTGATTGGTTGTCCAACCGTTCCAATTTTGTTTAATTCTGGTCTATTACAACTTACAGTTGGAGATGTTTCAGTTAATCCGTAACCTTGCAATATTTTAATGCCTATTGATTCAAAAAAAATATTAATGTCATAACTTAAGGGTCCACCACCTGAGATTAAGAATTTTAAATTATTACCAAAGATTTTTTTTATTTTATTATCAAATATAATTTTAAAAAAAAATTTAATAATTTTTGTAAAAAATATATTTTTTTTTTTATTTAAATAAATTTTTTTTCCTAACTCTAAATTTATTTTAAAAACTTTTTCTAAAAACTTTTTATTAGAAAAGTTGTTTATTATTTTTTTATAAATAGCTTCGTAAAATCTTGGAACAGCAGCAATATATGTTGGATTTATTTCTTTAAAATTTGCAAACAATTTTTCTAAATTTTCTGCGTAATAAATTTCACTTGAAGTTAACAATGGTATAAATTGCCCAGCTGTATGTTCATATGAATGAGATAAAGGTAAAAAAGATATATATTTTTCATTATAAAAATTAATATTTTTAAATATATCTAAAGATCCAATTAAATTTGAACGTATTGATTTGTGTGTTAAAACTACACCTTTAGGTTTTCCGCTTGTTCCAGAAGTGTAAATAATACAAGCAGGATCATTCTTATTTACTTTTATATTTATTTTTTTTTTTATTTTTCCTTTCCATACATCTTCAATAAAAATTATATTTTCATTTAAACCAAGATTAATTTTTTCATAAGAAAATATACTTTTTATTTTGCCATTCTTTATTGCTGGTAAAAAATTTAAAAAAAGTTTTTTATTAGAAATAAAAGCAAATTTAGCATTAGAGTCTTTAATTAAATATTCATGATCTTTTATAGTATAAGTTGTGTATGCAGGAACTGTTATTCCGCCTGCTAACATAATAGCAAAATCAGTAATAAACCAATTAGGATTGTTTTCCGAGACAATTATAACTTTATCTCCTTTTTTTATTCCTAAAGAAAGGAGTTTATTTGCAAGCAATTCAATCCTTTTTTTTATTAGTCCCCATGAATATGGTTTAAATTCATTATTTATTTTGTACCAAAGTAAAGGTTTGTCTAATTTTGTCTTAGATTCATTAAAGAATAATTCTGGTAAGGTTTCCCAATTAAATTTATTTAAATTATTTTTCATTTCATTAATTGATATTTAAATTGTTCTATATATTTTATTATCAATTATATATTTTAAATTATTAAAAATTGAAAAATATTTTAGATAAAGATAAATTTTCTAAAAGAGCAAATAGATACATCCAAGTAACAGGACAGGTTGGAGGTATTTTAACTAGATTGGGAGCAAACAAACTTCTTGGTTTAGATATAGATAAAAATAAACATGCTTTAGATTTAAAGAATAATTTAGGATCAGTAAAAGGTCCTTTTATGAAAATCGCACAACTTTTATCTATGATACCAAATGCTCTACCATTAGAATATTCTGACCAATTGATTCAATTACAGTCTAATGCTCCTCCTATGGGAGAATCTTTTGTAAAAAGGAGAATGATAAATGAATTAGGAATTAATTGGCATAAATATTTCTCAGAATTTAATACTTCTGCGTCATTTGCAGCGTCTTTAGGCCAAGTTCATAAAGCAAAATTAAAAAAAGGAGATTTGGTAGCATGCAAATTACAATATCCGGACATGCTTTCAGCTGTAAATGTTGATTTAAATCAGTTTAGTGTAATTTTAAATTTGTTTGAGAAATATAATAAAGCTATTAAAACTAAAAAAATTTTTTCAGAAATTAAAGAGCGTTTATTAGAAGAGATTGACTATAAAAATGAAATAAAAAATATAAAAATATTCAAAAAAATTTTTACAAACAGTAATTTTGTTAATGTTCCTAAAGTTTATACAAATTATTCAACTAAAAGATTAATAACCATGTCTTGGCTTGAAGGTAAACCTTTAGATTTGATAATTAAAGAAAAAAAAAGTAAAAAATTTTTAGAAAAAATAGCTATTAATATTTTTAATGCTTGGTATACACCATTTTATAAATTCTGTGTTATTCATGGTGACCCACACTTCGGTAATTATACTTTTAAAAATAACGGAGATATTAATTTATTTGATTTTGGATGTGTTAGATTCTTCCCAATTAAATTTGTTAAGGGAGTTTTAGATTTATATTATGCGCTTGATAAGAAGGATGAAGATATGGCTGTTGAAGCATATAAAACTTGGGGTTTTAAAAAAATTAATAAGAATTTAATTAAAATTTTAAATTTATGGGCTTCTTATATTTATGGACCTTTGCTAGAAGACAAAAAGAGATTAATACAAGGGGAAAATAAAGAAGGATACGGATTTGATGTAGCAAATAAAGTTTATAAGGAGTTAAAGAAGATAGGCGGAGTTGAGCCACCTAAAGAATTTGTATTTATGGATAGAGCTGCAATAGGTATGGGCTCTTTATTTATGAAGCTTAATGTTAAATTAAATTGGCATAAACTATTTAATAATTTAATAGAAAATTTTGACGAAAAAGTGATTTTGAATAAAAGGAATAAATTAATTAATTAATATTTTCTTTGAAATTTTCTTTTTCTTCTCATTACCTCAGAAGAAACTCTCTTTTTTTTTACTGAAGGTTTTTCGTAATGTCTTCTTAATTTCATTTCTTTAAAAAGACCTTCTTGTTGCATTTTTTTTTTAAGTATCTTTAATGCAATTTCTAAATTATTGTCTCTTATAAATATTTGTACTATTTTTTTCTCCTTTTCTTTATTATTTAAATAAATAATTAATTTGATAAGAATATGAATTAATATATAAAATTCAATTACTATTTTAAAAAAATGCAAAAACATACTAAAAAAAATAGATTTTTAAAAGAATTTTTAAGAATTTCTTCAAATAAAGGATGGAATATTTCAACTTATAATGAAACACAAAAAAAACTTAAATTTAATAAAAATTTACTAAATGAAATTTTCCCAAAAGATTTAGAAGATTTAATTCTATATTTTAATTATTTTACAAATAATGAATTATCTAAAATTTATAAAAAAAAAAGATTTAATAAAAAAAGTATTAGAATTTCGGTATTAAATGCAGTAAAAATTAGATTTGAATTATTAAATAAAAATAAATCTTCTATTAAAAACAGTTTATCTTTTTTATCGAAACCTAATAAACAAATATTATCTAGTAAATTATTGTACAAGACATCGGATCATATTTGGAAGTTAATAGGAGATAAATCCACAGATTATAATTTTTATACAAAAAGAGCACTATTGGCATCAATTTATAGTTTAGCTGTAATTATTTGGATAAACGACAAATCTAATAATCTAGATAAAACTTTTAATTTTCTAGATAAATCTATAATGAATATGAATTTAGTAAGCAATATAAAGCAAAAGCTTAAAGAAACAGTTAGTAAATTCTTATAACGGATCTTTCCTTACTTTATCACTTTGTTTTTTTCTAAATTCCTTTAATTTTTTTTCAATATTCTTATCTTCTAAGGCAAGCATTGATGCTGCTAGTAATCCAGCATTTTTTGATCCAGCCTTTCCTATTGCTAAAGTTCCCACAGGTATACCAGGAGGCATTTGAACAATTGATAACAAACTATCCATTCCTTTTAAACTTTTGCTTTCTATAGGAACTCCTAAAACCGGTAAATGCGTATGTGCAGCTATAACACCAGGCAATGCAGCAGCCATACCAGCGCCTCCAATAAATACTTTTACTCCATTTTTTTCTGAATTTAGAATGTATTCTCTAAGTCTATCAGGGGTTCTATGCGCTGATATAACTCTAGATTCGTTTTCTATATCTAATTCATTAAGAATATCTGAAGCTGGTTTCATTTCTTCAGCATCAGATTCACTTCCCATTATAATCGCTACTTTTATACTCATATTATTGCTCCTTATTTATTTCTTCAGTTTCATTATTTTCATTAGAATTATCACTAATTTGATCATTTTCTTCAATTGTTTTTTCAACTTTATGAAGTTCCGACATTTTATTTAAATCTTTTTCATTACAAAAACCTAGTCTTAAAGGATCTTTAGCTATAATATTTTCATAATTCCAATGACTTTTATTTCTAATCGAATCCACAGTATTTTTTGTGGTTCTTATTAATCTACAAATTTCATTATCAGTAATAGATGGAAATTCTTTTAATAACCATTTAATTGCACTAGGTCTTTCTTGTCTTTTTGCTATTGGAGTATATTTTGCCCCTTTAGCTATTTTTTTTGGCTTTGGTAATTCACTTTTATTTATTTTTAATCTTGATTTAGAACTTTTTTCACATTTTTTTATTTCTTCCATTGTTAATATTTTATTGTTTATTGGATTTATTCCTGGTAATTTTCCTGCAGCCTCTCCATTTGCCATTGATTCAATCTCCAAAATATGTAATTCACAAAAGGATGATATTTGTTCAAAAGTTAATGAAGTGTTTTCTAATAACCAAATTGCGGTTGCCTTGGGCATTAAAATTTTAGCCATAATATTAATTCAAAATTAAATGATTATTGATATCAAAATATATTAAATAACTAATGCTATTTTACCAAAATGTAACCCTTTATCCATAAAAATATGTGCATCTTTTACTTTATTTAGTGGGAAAGTTTTACATAGAATTGGCTTTATTTTTTTTTTTTTTAATAATGGCCATATATTTTTTTTTAGACCTTTAGTTATAAGTTCTTTTTCTTCTAAAGAACCAACTCTAAGCGTTGACCCAGTTATTGTTAATCTTTTAAGCATAATCATTAATAAATTAATTTTTACTATAGATCCTGTTAACCACCCAATATTTATTAATGTTCCATTTCTTTTTAGAAGATTAATATTTTTTTGAACATAATCACCACCAACAATATCTAAAATAAAATCCACTCCTTTGTTTTTTGTTTTTTTCTTTATAAATTCCTCAAAATTTTTTTTTTTTAGAATTTATTGCATGATGTGCCCCGAGAATTTTACATTTTTTTACTTTTTCATCAGATCTAGTAGTTGTAAAGATTTCTAGGCCGTAGTTTTTTGCAAACTGTATAGCTGTAGTACCAATACCACTTGAACCACCATGAATTAAGATTTTATTATTTTTTTTTATTTTACTTCTTATAAAAAGATTGAACCAAATAGTAAAAAATGTTTCAGGTAATGTTGCTGCTTCTTCAAATGAAATATTTTTTGGTATATGAAGACATTGTGTGTATGGTGCAGCACAATATTCCGCATATCCTCCCCCAGAAACTAAAGCACATACTTTATCTCCTATTTTTAAATTTTTAACATCTGTTCCTAATTCAACTATACTTCCTGACACTTCAAGACCTAATATATCGCTTGCATCTTTTGGCGCAGGGTATTCCCCATTTCTTTGTAATATGTCAGGTTTATTAATTCCGGCAGCTTTAACTTTTATTAAAACTTCATTCTTTTTTATTTTTGGAATGGGCCTTGATCCAATATATAAAACTTCTGGACCTCCCGGTTTCTTAATTTCAATAACTTTCACTTATTTAAATATTTAATTTTATTTTTTTTTATTTTCAGGATCTGGCTGTGACGCATTATTTTCTTTATTTCTTTTATAACTTTTAAATTTTTTTTCAAATTTAGAAATTTGCCCTTGCGCATCAACTAATTTTTTTTCTCCAGCATTCCAGGCAGGATGAGATTTTGGATCTATATCTAGATTAAGCACATCACCTTTTTTACCCCATGTAGATTTAGTTTTAAACTTCGTCCCGTCAGTCATAACTACTTCAATTTCATGGTAATCTGGATGTATATTTTTTTTCATTATATAAATATATTTTTTTTTTATCTTTTTTCAAACTCAATTATTACTTTATTTTCTTTATTTTTAGCATCTCCAAATGATTTTACTATTAAATTCTTTGCTGGAATCCCTTGATCCAGAAGTATCGATCTTATATTAATAGCTCTATCAAGAGATAGTCTTCTAGATGCATCTTCAGATTTGTTAGTTTTTGCATACGAAGTTATCTTAAAATTTAAGTTTTTTTTATCAATTTTATTATTTATAAAATCTTTGATTTTTTTTGAGTCATCTTCTTTTAAATTAGCTGTGTTAGAATTAAAAAAAATTTGTATTTGATTTGGTATTTCTTCAACTGTACTTTGTATTCTTGCTAATTGTTTATTTATAGATTTTTCAATTTTTATTTCATTTTCATTTTTAAGATTTTCTTTTTTTAGAATAACATTATCTTTTTTTTTTATTTTTGTTCTTATATCTTTTTTAATTTCAATTTTTTGTTCGTATAAATTTTTATTTAAATTTTCAATAACTGATAAGTTGATTTCTAGGTCCTCTTGATACTTTTTCCCAATTTCTACTGGATCAATTGCAAATGCGTAAGATGCAAAGAACAGAGTTATTAAAGAAAAATAAGAATTTTTTATTAAAAATTTCATATTATTTTAAATAATAAATTTATTTTTTAATTCATCCACTAAGTTATTATTACACGCATATATATTTCCTGTATATAAGAAATTTTCATTTTTGTAAATATTTCCCACATATCCTCCCGCTTCTTTTACTATAAGTGAGCCAGCGGCAATATCCCATGTTTTTAAATTAAATTCCCAAAAAGCATCATATCTTCCTGCTGCCACATAAGCTAAATCAAGCGCAGCTGCACCGTATCTTCTTATTCCTGATGAACTTTTCATTATATTTTCTAATATTTTTAAATAATTTTTGTGAGAGTTTTCCATTCCTTTCCAAGGAATTCCAGTAGATACTAAAGCATTTTTTAATTGGTTACGACTTGAAACTCTTATTCTTTTATCATTAATATACGCGCCTACACCTTTTTCTGCCCAAAATAATTCATCTTTAATTGGGTCATAGACAACTCCTGAGATTATTTCATTTTTAACCATTAAAGCTATAGATATAGCAAAATGGGGTAATCCGTGTAAGAAATTTAATGTTCCATCTAATGGGTCGATTATCCATTTTTTTTCATGTTCATCTAAACTAGTATCTGAATTTGTTTCTTCAGATATAATTTTTATTTGAGGATAGCTTTTTTCTAATATTTTTATTATCGTCTTTTCTGAATTTAAATCAGCAGATGTAACAAAATCTCCAACTCCTTTTTTTGAAACTTGTAAATTTTCTACTTCTCTAAAATCTTTAATTAAAATATTGCCAGCTTTATAAGCTGCCTTTGTCATAATATTTATAATTGGAGTTTTTAAAGCCATTTTTTGAATTTTTTTATTTTACTTTTTCTACATAAGAGCTATCAGTTGTTTTTACTACAACTTTCATACCTTCTTCAATATGAAGAGGAACCATTATTTTTACTCCATTTTCTAATATTGCAGGTTTTAACCCAGATGTTGCTGTCTGACCTTTGATTACAGCTTCTGCTTCTTTTATTTTTAGAATTACTGTTTCTGGCAGTAAAATATTTATAGGACTAGTGTCTTTAAATTCAATAAATATGTTAATACCATCTTTTAAATAAGGTAAAGTATCTTTAGAAATATCATCTTTATTTATGTTTATTTGCTCGTAATTTGTTTGATCCATAAAAAAATATTCATCTCCACTAGAGTAAAGAAATTGAAATTTTTTTTGCTCAAGAAAAGCTTTTTCAATATTTTCATCAGATCTAAACCTTTCATTTTTTTTTGTTCCAATAGTTATGTCTTTAAGTTCAACTTGGATATAAGCCCCACCTTTTCCAGGTTTTGTGTGTTCTAATTTTAAAACTTTCCATAATTTATTTTCAAATTCTAAAATATTTCCAATTTTTATTTCATTTGCAGATATTTTCATTCTAGTTATTTAAAATTTTATAAAATTTATTAACAGCTTCTATAGGGCCATTTTTATAATTCCAAACACCTGAAGACACAGCAATTAAATCACATTTTGTTTTTAAAATTTTGTTACAATTTTCCAAATTTATACCTCCAATAGCAGCACATGGTAGTTTAAAATTTTTTTTAAACCAGTTAATATTTTTAACGTCTGCTTTATGTTTTACATTCTTTGTTTTAGTTTCAAAAAAAGACCCAAATGATATGTAATTGGGGTTAAAATTAATTGCTTGTTTTGCAAAAAGCTTTGAATTGTGACAAGTAATACCTAAGTATTTTTTTTTTTTTAGAATTATTTTAATTTTATTTTTTGAAATATCTTTTTGCCCTAAATGTATTCCATCACAAAATTTTAAAAATTGATTATCGATGTAATCATTTATAAACAAAATTGTTTTATTCTTTTTACAAATAACACTGATTTTTTTTAATGAGTATAAAATTTTTTTTTTTGTTTTATTTTTTAATCTTAGTTGTAAAAACTTAATTTTTTTTGTTTTAAGTACTAAATTTAAAACTATTAAATAGTTTTTTAAAGGAAGTTTCTTAGTTAATAGCTCAGGAGGGGTTATAAGATATAAATATTTCCTTTTTTTTTTAAAAAAATTATTCATTTTCTAAGCTTGTTTCCCACTTACCTTCACAAGCCAAAGAATTCATTCTAGCACGATGTAAAAAAATTTTTTGAACTAAATTTTTATTTTCAATCTTTCCTGCCCATGCTTTTAAAGCATCCTCCTGCAAGGCTCTTCCATATGAAAAAGATAAATTCCAAGGCGCGTTATTTGATTTGTTTATTTGATTTAAAATCATTGTAGCTTTTATACTAGTTAAACCCCCAGACAAAAAAACAATCCCAGGCACTTCCTTAGGAACAGTTTCAGATAAACATTTAAAAGTTTTTTCTGCTATTTCTTTTATATTTAATTCAATACCACTTTTACTTCCAGGAACTATCATATTTGGTTTTAATAAGATTCCTTTTAAATTTACATTTTTTTTTTTCAAATGAATAAAAACTTGATTTAAAGTTTCTTTAGTTACTTCATAACATTTATCTATGTCATGATTTCCATCCATAATAACTTCAGGCTCAACAATTGGTACTAAATTATTATTTTGACTAATTAATGCATATTCAGCTAATAAAGAAGAATTTTTTTCAATGCAATTAGGTGACGGAATACTATCTCCTATATTAATCACAGCTCTCCACTTAGTAAATTTTGCACCATTTTTAGCAAAAGGTTTTAATCGATCATCAAGTGTTTCTATACCTTTAGTATAGGTTTCAATTGAGTCTTTGTTAATTTCCTCTAACCCTTGATCAATTTTTATTCCTGGATAACAATCAACGCTTTCTAATTTATTTCTTAATAATTCACCATTTGAATTTTTTTGGGAAAAAGTTTCTTCGAACAAAATAACTCCAGATATATATTTTGAAATTTCAGGAGTAGAAAATAATGTATACCTATAATTACATCTTGTTTTTTCATTTGATTCAACATTTATAGAGTCAAATCTTTTTTTTATAGTATTTGTACTTTCATCAGCGGCAAGAATACCTTTATTATTTTCAACAATTTTTTTTGCAATATTTTCTATATTTTCTTCGGTCATTAGATATTTTTTGAAATATAATTTATAAGGTCAATTAATCTATTTGCAAATCCCCATTCATTATCATACCAAGAAACTATTCTACACAATTTTTTTTTGATAACTTTTGTTTGCGTAGTATCAAAATTGGAACTATAAGGAGAATGATTAAAATCTACAGAAACCAACGGTTCATTATTTATTGATAAAATATCTTTTAATTCTTTTTTTGATGAATTAATACAAATCTTATTTATTTCATTTTCAGAAGTGTTTCTAGAAGCATTAAAAACAAAATCTATTAAACTTACGTTTGGAGTAGGAACTCTAATAGCTGTTCCGTCTAATTTTCCATCTAAAGATGGTATTACTAATCCTATAGCTTTCGCTGCACCTGTTTTTGTTGGTATTAAAGATGTTGCGGCTGATCTTGCTCTTCTTAAATCTGAATTGTGGAAAGTATCAACAATTCTTTGATCTCCTGTATATGAATGAATAGTTGTCATGTGCCCAGTTTCTATTCCAATTAATTTATTTAAAATATTTGCAATTGGAGCTAAGCAGTTAGTTGTACAGGAGGCATTTGAAATTATTTTATGGTTATTTTTTATTTCGTTATGATTAACTCCATAGACAACAGTTATGTCAGGATTATCTGACGGAGCAGAAATTATAACTTTTTTTGCTCCAGCTTTAATATGTTTTAATGAATCTTTTTTTGATGTTAAAATCCCAGTGCATTCAATTACAATATCTATATTATTTTTCTTCCATGGCAATTTTAAAGGATTTGTTTCAGAAATAATTTCTATTTTTCCTAAACCTATATCAAAAGAATTGTTATTTTTTTTAATTTTATTTTTGTAAGTTCCATGAACAGAATCATATTTAAATAAATGTATGTTTGATTCTAAATTCGCTAAATCGTTAATAATTTTTACTTTTATATTTTTTGAATTTTTATTTTCTGTTAGAGCTCTTAGAAAAAGCCTACCAATTCTTCCAAAACCATTTATTGCTATATTAACCATTATTTTTTAATAACCTTTATTGCTAATTTAACAAGCTCTTTTGAATTTAATCCAAATTTATTATATAAAACTTTGTGAGGAGCAGAAGAACCAAAATCACTCATCCCTAATATATAATCATCATTTTTTATATATTTAGTCCAACCAAATTTTGAAGCTGCTTCTATTGCTATTCTTTTATCAATTGGACCAAGAACTTTATTTTTATAGTCGTTATTTTTTTTATCGAAAATTTCCCAACAAGGAATAGATACAACTGTTACATTGTATGATTTTTTTTCTAATATATTTTTTGTTTCTAACGCAATAGATACCTCTGACCCAGTTGCTAGAATTGTAATATCTCTATTATTTTTTTTGGTTTGATAAATTATATAACCACCGTTATTGGACAAATTTTTTGAATTTTCTAATTTTCTTATAATAGGAATATTCTGTCGAGTTAATGAGATTATTGAAGGATTGTTTAATTTTAAAGCAACTTCCCAACATTCAAATGTTTCTATTGCATCCGCAGGCCTTAAAACATTTAAATTAGGAATTGCTCTTAAACTTGCAAGTTGTTCGATGGGTTGATGCGTTGGCCCATCTTCACCTAATCCAATTGAGTCGTGTGTCATTACATAAATTGCTTTAATTTTCATGAAAGATGCTAATCTTATTGCTGGTCTGCAATAATCGGTAAATATTAAAAATGAACCACCGTAAGGCACTATTCCTCCATGTAAAAACATCCCGCTCATAGCAGAAACCATAGCGTGCTCTCTTATTCCATAATATAAATATGTTCCTTTAGGATTTTTTTTATTAAAAACTTTCTGGTTAATTGATTTTGTAAGATTAGATTCAGTTAAATCTGCAGCCCCTCCAAATAAAAAGGGAATTTTTTTTGATAAAACATCAATTGCAAGATTAGAAGCTTTCCTTGTAGCAATTTCTTCATTTTTTTTTATTAATTTTATTTTTAATTTTTTAAAATCATCAAAAGCATTATTAGGAATTTTATTATTTAAATGATTTAAAAAATTATTTCTTTTTTTCTTATTTATTTTTTTTATTCTAACGTCCCATTTTTTATTTTCATTTATTCCTTTAATAGAAAGTTTATTCCAAAATTTTAATATTTTTTCTGGTATAAAAAAATCTGGATAATTCCAATTTAATTTTTTTTTTGTTTTTTCTATTTCTTCTTTTCCCAAAGGAGCGCCATGACTGGAATTTTTACCCTGCTTATTTGGAGAGCCGTATCCTATTATAGTATTACAAGCTATTAAAGATGGTTTATTAGAACTTTTAGCTTTTTTAATTGAATTATAAATTTGAGAGAAATTGTGTCCGTTTATTTTTTGAACATCCCAATTACAAGATTTAAATCTTTCTAAATGATTTTCTGAAGTTGATAAACTAGTTGGGCCATCTATAGATACTTTATTATCATCGAATAATACAATTAATTTTTTTAAATTTAAATGTCCAGCTAATGATATTGATTCTTGACTTATACCTTCCATTAAACATCCGTCTCCTACTAGTGCATATGTATGATGATTAACTAAACTTTTTCCAAATTTTGAAGACAAATGGTTTTCAGCTATTGCCATTCCTACTGAATTAGCTAATCCTTGTCCTAGAGGACCAGTAGTTGTTTCAATTCCGCACTCTAAATTAATTTCAGGATGTCCTGGAGTTTGACTATTTAATTGTCTAAATCGTTTTATCTGATTTAATGACATTTTTTTATATCCAGTCAAATATAATAAAGAATATAAAAGCATTGACCCGTGACCAGCCGATAAAACGAATCTGTCTCTATCAGGCCAAAAAGGATTTTTTGGGTTATATTTTAAAAAATATTTAAATAGTATAGTTGCAACATCTGACATGCCTAATGGCATTCCTGGATGGCCGGAATTAGCCTTTTCAACTGCATCCATTGATAATGCCCTTATAGCATTAGACATTAATTTTAATTCTTTTATATTTAAATAATTTTTGGCTATCACATTAAGATATATAATTTTTAATTCTAATTTTTGCTATAAATTATAGAATAAAAATTATATTTTAGTATAAGTTGATATAATAAGAAAAAAAAAAAAATGCCAGTTTTAAGAATAAATATTAACGGTAGATACTACGACATCACTTGTGAAAAAAATAAAGAAAAGTATGTTTTAGAATTATCTAAGTATTTTAATGAAAAAGTAAAAAATTTATCAGCTAAATTAAAAAACGTTGATCATTCAAGGCTTTTGGTTTTAACAGGAATTTTATTAAGCGAAGAATTAAATAGTATTATGAAAAATAAAAGTAAAGTTGATAATCCTTATGGAAAAAATTATAAGCTTGAGTTAGAAAATTTAAGACAAAAGAATTCTGAGAATAATTCTATAGTTAAAAGTAAAATCGATAAATTAATTTCACGGATACAATCATTAACTAAATGAAAATTATTTTTTTTGGCGATATTTTTGGCAGATCTGGAAGAGATGCTTTAATAGAAAAACTACCTTATTTTAAAAAAAAATATAATCCTGATTTTATTTTGGCAAATGGAGAGAATGCTTCTCATGGAAAAGGTATATCTAAAAAAATTTGTGATGATTTGTTCTCGGCCGGCATTGATGTAATTACAGGAGGAAATCATATTTTCGATAATCATGATGTTTTTAATTTTATAGATGATGAAAAAAGATTATTAAGACCAAACAATTATCCGATTGACACTCCTGGCAATGGTTATGGAATTTATGAAAAGGATCAAAAAAAAATTTTAGTTATAAATGTAATGGGAAGAGTTTTTATGAATCCGTTAGATGATCCTTTTGATTCTATTAGAAAAGTTATTGGCGATAAATTATTGGGAAAAAATATTTCGGCGATAATAATTGATATACATTGTGAAGCAACTAGTGAAAAAATGGCAATAGGACATGGTTTCGATGGAAAGACCAGTTTAATTGTAGGAACACATACTCATGTACCAACAAGTGATGCAAGAATACTTTCTAACGGAACAGCATATATTTCAGATTTAGGTATGTGTGGAGATTACGATTCAATAATTGGCATGGATAAAACAAAAGCTCTTGAAAGGTTTAAAAAAAAAATTCCAGTTAGAGGTATTAATCCTGCAACTGGAGAAGCCTCTTTATCATGCGTATTAGTTGAATTAGATGATAACACTGGATTAGCAAAATCAATTACACCAATAATAGTCGGCGGTTCATTACAAGAAATTTAGGAGTTATAATTTATTTTATGGCTGGCCATTCAAAATTTAAAAATATAATGTTCCGAAAAGGAGCACAAGATAAAAAAAGAGCAAAAATTTTTGCTAAATTAGGACGAGAAATTCAGATTGCGTCAAAACAAGGAGGGGATGACCCAAATTCAAATCATAGATTAAGAACTGCTATAGACGCGGCAAAAGCTGCAAATGTTCCAAAAGATAATATAGATAGAGCTATTAAAAGAGGTTCTAGTAATGAAAGTAATAATTTAGAAGAAATAAAATATGAAGGTTTTGGGCCAGGAGGAACATCATTAATAGTTGAGACTATGACAGATAATAAAAATCGTACAGTTTCAGAAATAAGACAAATTTTTTCAAAAAATGGAGGATCTATTGCAGAAAATGGGAGCGTATCTCATAATTATAAAAGAAAAGGCGAGTTGATTTATAAAAAAAATAAAGATTTAGAAAATAAAATTTTTGATTTAGCAGTAGAAACGGGAGCCGAAGATATTATTAATGAAGACAGCAATTATATAATTTATTGTGATCCAAATAAAATTACAGTCATAAAAGAAAATATTGCTAAATTATCTATTGACCCAATTTCTGTTTCTTTGACTTGGGTATCATTGAATAAAATTAATTTAAATAAAGAAGATGGTAAAAAGATTTTTAATCTTATTAACCAACTAGAAGACAATGAAGATGTTCAAAATATATCTTCGAATTATGATATTTCAAAAGAAGTTTTTGATACAATAGACTTTGATAATTAATTAATAGTATGGCTGATAAAACCTGGAAAGCTAGAGAAAGACAAGTAGCAAGATATTTTAATACTAATAGAACACCTTTAAGTGGCGGAAGTTCTAGGCATACAAGGTCCGATTCTCTTCATAAAGATTTATTTGTTGAATGTAAATTAAGAAAAAAACATTCTGTAATATCTCTTTGGGATGAAACAAATGAAATGGCAAAAAAAGAATCTAAAACCCCAGTAATAGCGTTATGTGAGTCTGGTAGGCCTGGCTTTTGGGTAATGGTTCATAGTGATGATTTAGAAAAAGTATCTGAAATAGTTAAAAAAAAGTAATTTTACAATTTTGTAAAGAAATAATACTTTGTTTTTTTCGTTATAATTTTAGAATATAAATATAAAATTATGGAAAACCAAGCAGTAGACGCAGTAAATCTTGTTCAAAATAGTGCATACGATTTATCTATATTCTCTCTATTTTTAAGAGCAGATCCAATTGTTAAATTTGTAATGATAGGTCTCTTTCTTTCATCGGTTTGGAGTTGGGCAATAATAATAAATAAAATTAAAATGATAAGAAAAATTAATAATGTTACAAAAAAATTTGAAGATATTTTTTGGTCAACTTCTTCTCTAGAAGATTTATATACAAAAACTGAAAGTAAGAACGATAACCCGATGATTGCAATTTTTAATAAATCAATGATTGAGTGGTTAAAAATAAGAAATTCAAAAATTAAGGATAAAACAGAAAATAGATTAAATAGCGTTATGGTTTCATCTATCAATAATGAAATGACAAAATTAGAAAAAAATATGATTTTTTTAGCTTCATTGGGATCGGCAGCACCCTTTGTAGGATTATTTGGAACTGTATGGGGAATTATGAATAGTTTTCAGGCTATTGGAATTACTAAAAATACTAGTTTAGCAGTCGTAGCTCCTGGAATTGCAGAAGCTTTATTTGCCACTGCATTAGGTTTGATAGCTGCTATCCCGGCAGTTATAGCTTATAATAAAATTTCAAGTGTTCTTGATAATTATTCAATTAGATTAGAAACTTTTGCGCAAGAATTTATTAATCGCGTAATTAAATAAAATAATGTCAGTAAAACCTATACAAAGAATTAATAGTTTAAAGTTTTCTAGAATTTTAAAACGCAATAAAACGATTAGTCAAATAAACGTTACCCCTATGGTCGATGTCATGCTGGTCTTGTTAGTTATATTTATGATAACTGCCCCGTTATTAACTGTTGGTGTTCCAATTAATTTACCAAAGACAAAAGCAAAAGCATTACCTGAAGATCAAACTCCTTTATCGATTACAATTAATAAGGAAGAAAAAATCTTTGTTCAAGATACTGAAATAAGTTTAGATAAATTAATTCCGAAATTAGTTTCTATTTCAAAAAATAGAAATGATAGAAAAATTTTTATTAGAGCGGATGAAGTTTTATCTTATGGAAGAGTAGTTGAAGTAATGGCTGTAATAACGTCAGCAGGTTTTAATAAAATTGCTTTAGTCACAGATTTTGAAACAAAAAAAAAATAAATGGTAGTTAATAATTTAATTTTTATTCCAATAAAAAAAGAAATTTTGGAAAAAAAAAATTATCTATTACAATCATTAGGTCTTCATCTTCTAATCATAATGTTAATATATTATGGCTTGCCTAATTTGTTTAGATATAGAGCAGAATTTTTACCTCCGCTACCTGTCGAAATAATAAATATTACAGATAAGACGACAGCACCAAAAATAAATTTTAAAAAAAGCCCAAATACAAATAAAAATAAAACAAATTATGCCGATCAAGATAATGTTAAATATGATAATCAACAGAGTGTAACTGATGATACTAGAGAAATAATTGATAAAAAAGATGATACGAGTGAGGTTATAAAGAAAAAAAAAGTTGTAAAATTAAAAGAATTAAAAAAAAAACCTAATCAATTACAAAGTGTCTTAAAGTCAATAGAAGAAATAAAAAGAGATTTTAATGATAAAAAAAAAAAGAAAAAAGAAGATACTGAAAGTGATGAAAAAGTAACTCCAACAAAACTAGGAATAAACTTATCAATTAGTGAAATTGATGCTGTGAGGAGACATTTTGAAAAATGTTGGAATATTCCGTCTGGTGCTAGAGAAGTAGGAGATTTAGCAACAGAAATTAGAGTAAGATTTAATAAAGACGGTAATGTTATTGACGCAAGAATTGTTAATATAAGTAGAATGAAAAGAGATAAATTTTTTAGAACAGCTGCAGAAAGCGCTTTAAGGGCTGTTTTAAATCCAAGGTGTAAAAATGCACCTTTGCCACAAGATAAATTTGATAAATGGAAAAATTTAACTTTAAATTTTGATCCA
>CEUZ01039880.1_pt1 | contig 50175 bp, 73 predicted proteins | sample 361511 | NCBI WGS metagenome assembly CEUZ01 (sample SAMEA2622822, study PRJEB7988) | marine metagenome | biome: marine biome (ENVO:00000447); feature: surface water layer (ENVO:00002042); material: "saline water (ENVO:00002010), including plankton (ENVO:xxxxxxxx)" | depth 5 m
ATGCTCAAATCGTGAGATAATATGTTCTACAAAATGAGAGTTTGGGCGGCTCTCGCTAATAAAAAACCGTCCTAGCTAGCATCGTACTGCTATTTAGTGAGGGTTATTCGAGAAGAACCTTTGCGAGGTGGGCGCACTCGAAGTGGCCATCGGCGTCACCTACCAGACGGAACTGAAGGGGGTAGGGAGCTGGCTTGCTCGGATAGCTAGAAGGTTTTGGGTTTTCGAGTTCTGTTTCATCCTTCTGCCGCGACATAATGTAGGCACAACCATAAAAAAGCAGAAAGCTGGAACCGCCATTTGAGCAATCGAGTGGCGGTTTTTTTATGGGTGAGTTAAAATAGTTCTTGACATCAATGCTCATTCGTGCGATAATACTCAGATGAAAATTTTAAGTGAGAATTTTTATGTTTAGAAAAAAAGCACCTTTTGTGCCTGATCCGATTTTTAATAAGAAGAAGTCGGAGTTTATACCCTGCCCGCTATTTACGAAAAAGCCAGACAGGGAATTTAGACCGTTAAAGGTTAAAGATATAACAGGAGAAGTAAATGAGCAATGTAATACAGTTTCCGATTGATCGGAAGGTTGAAACTATTGCTGGTGAAATACATAATCTGCAAGAAGAAATAACGGAAAGATTTGAAAAATTAACCCAGTTATTTGTTACTTCCAGAGAACTAGAACAAGAATGTGGGCAGTTGCAAACCCGTTACGATTCCTTAGTAATGGAGTATGCGGCTGCCATAGGACCTGAGAACATACCCACTGGTATTTTAGAGTACTGTACTCAGGTTATCGCTAAGTGTGAAGGCGACACAGATCAAATCACCTTAGCTTTAGACCCAGAAAGTGTTGAACCGAAGACTCTAAAAAATGATCAAGTAGAGCAGCTTCAACAGTTTATGGACACAGTAACTAAATTTATAAAAGGTCAAATGGATGAACTACAGTGAGGAACAAACTCAGTACATCGTCAAAGAGTACAGAAGCAACCCAAATCGGGAAACTGTTGAATCTTTGGCTGCTGAACTCAACAAGAGTATAAAATCAATAATTGGTAAGTTATCAAGGGAGGGGGTTTACAGACGTGAAATCTATAAAACAAAAACTGGTGAATTACCTGTCACAAAAGTGGAAATCGTTTCAAATATCGCTGATTCTCTTGGAATCGAAGTGGACTCTCTGGCGGGGTTGGAGAAAGCTCCAAAAGCAACGCTCAAAAAACTAGAGGAATCTCTTAAGGAATTAAATTGAATAATGTTTATATTAAGCTCATGGAAGAATGTGGTGAGCTAACGCAAGCCTGTGCGAAAGTTTTAAAGTACAAAGACGAAGAATGGTTAGGCAGGTTGGAAGAAGAGTGCGGGGACGTAATGGCTTTTATACACTTAATGGCAGAAAATGGTATTGTAAACCAAGACGCAATTCTAAAGAAAAAGTGGGAAACTATTGCTAAATACGGCGAGTGCTTTTATAACGAAGATGGGTACAATACAGTTAAGAATCGAAACTATGGAGAAGAATATGTGGGATGAGCAATTTATAATCGCAGCGGGGTTGGCAATTTTCGCGGGCGCAGTATTTTTATATGCATTTATGGGTCTTTAAGCGGGGTCTCAACGGGGTGGATGAGTTCCTATACATTTTCCTAAGTACGCTTTCAAAGTGGTTACTGGTATTCCTAATAATGTTCATACTTGGAGTCCTAAGCACAATCATATAAAATTGTGGGAAAGGAATACGGGTAAAAAAATTTTAAATCACGGCGAATTGGGCAAAATTAAGACGAATTTTTAGTTAAATAGGAGGAATTTAAGGCGGGGTATTATGACCGTATCGAATTTACGCGGTCATAATAGTTGTCGAGATTCCTTAGAATTGAATCGGTAGGTTTTGGGATTATGCTGACTCAAGAGCACTTTCATAATATTATGGATTTGGGACGGAAGCTCCCTGGAGGTCGCTTCCACTCCAATTGCATAAATATTCAAACTCTTCTCGCCAGCATAGGTTATAAGAAGTTGTCGATTGACTAGATCATCTTACGATTTGAGTGTTATTTTATCACACTTTTTGGCATAACGCAAGTATTATTTTTGACCATGTAGTCGGATGAATGATCTGGGCGCGCTGCTCCTGACAAAAATATTTTTCATTTTTCTAGGGACAAGAAAAAAATAATCCTTGACTTGTAAGCTAAATCGTGACATAATACGCAGTATGAAAATTAAGAGAAACAAAACAAGATCGCATTTTATCCTCTTTGATCGGGATAGTCCCTTTCGCAGTAGAAAAGAGACTGACCGAAAGAAGCGGGGTAAGCGCGGTTACAGAAAGCACAAAGGAAAGTATGAATAAAAAAATTATTTTTCTAACCGTGCTGCTTAGTGGATGTGCAGGGAGTCTTCCTTCTAGTGATCCCTGCATTAACTGGCAACACGATGTATGCCACTGTAGAGGAGATGCAACAAAGACTGTATGGTGGCCTAATCCCCCAAGTTGGGAACAAATTTACGAAGCCTGTGAGGGACGACGATGACAGAAGAGCAGTTTGAGTGGTTTATGATAGTAGGTGGAATGTGTGCCGATGGTCTAAAGTGGATAGAAGCAATGGCATTATGTAGAAGTACGATGGAAATGCCAGATGACATCTACCAGTGGATGATCGAACGTAAAAAAGCAATACAAACTAAAAAGTCCGAAATGGCGGCAGAACTTATCTAGGTGTTAATACCTAGAAAGCGCAAGAAAAAGAGTTATGACGATTTTGTGCTTGAGACTATAGTGAATCATATCTCAAGTGCAAAATCCTTGTTAGAAAACGGCAAACGGGAGTGGAAAAACTATGTCGAAAAGTTTAATACGGGCGGATCTGACCCGAGATCAGATCATCAAAATGAGACGGGACGGCAAAAAGATCGTATCCCACGGAAGCTATCGTGCAAAGCGAAAGCCAAACTCACCACGCGTCAAACGCGCCGCTACAAAAGGTTAAACTATGAATGATAAGTTCTATTTAACCACTATGCGGGAACTGATGAAGAATGGTGGTACTGGAGACCACATCTACATCGTGGGTTTGTTCGAGACAGAAAGAATGGCTATACTAGCAGGAAAACTAGAGCAGAGTAAGCGCAGTATGCAAACTTACAGTCATCGCTATGTTCCTGAGGTATGTACCATGCGTCTGAACGAAATGACGTCAGATATAACTTTAAAAGCAGTAGAGAAGTATATAGAGAGTATCGATTGAGTGAGCTTGTAATGGAGTCTTTAAATGAGAGGAGTAGTAGCAGCCGTCCTTCTGATGGCGAGCAGTACTTGGGTAATGGCGGACGAAGTGAAATGTCTAGCAAAGAATATCTACTGGGAAGCACGGAATCAATCAGTCGAAGGCATGTACGCAGTAGCGGACGTAACCTTAAATCGAGTAAAAGATTCGCGGTGGCCGAGTACGATATGTGCAGTGGTAGAACAACGGAAACGAGATCAGCGAAGAGGAAAGTGGATCTGTCAGTTTAGTTGGTTCTGCGATGGTCTAAGTGATGAACCGAAAGGTAGAGCAGTATATAATCTATGTTATATGATTGCCTACATGAGGTTTAATAATTTGGATTCAGTAATGCTGCCCAACAATATTTATTGGTATCATAATAACAAAGTGAACCCTTACTGGGCTTCCGCATATAGTCACAAAGTGACAATAGGCGACCACTTATTTTATTCAGATCGCTAATACAGTTTTAAGATCAGGCGGGGAGAACGTGTCAGGTTTTAGTACCTTACCGTCCTCCCTTTTTATTGGCTTAAAATCCGGACCTAGCTTACTCAAATTACTCCGATGTACCTCGTGAAAACAATCATCTAAGTCTATTCCAAACGCATGTCCTGCTCCGTACACAACGTACAGAAGATCGGTAAGTGCGTCTGCAACCTCCACTAAACTCTTGTTGTCTATACCATATTGAAGCTCATCTAGTTCTTCTTCTATCAAATCTAATCTGAGTTTCTGTATCCCCTCGTCTGGAAAAGAAGGCTTTATACGGACCTCTTGATCCATTGATTCCATAAAATCGCCTACTAATTCAAAATTGGTTCCGTCCATAATTGGCTCCTAAAGTTTTACTGCTAATACAATCAGGATGGCTACTAGTATTATATTGACCATAAGTAGTTCTAATCCTAAAATTGTGTGATACCATACCCAACGCGTCTTATATGCGTTGTCTATGGAAACCTCGTCGGGGTCAGGTTCTGTCCAACCTTTCCTGCGACTGCGATTAAATAAATTCATCATCGCTTTAGAAGTTTGGTTTAAACTTCTTTGTCCTGCCTTGAAAAATGTCTTGCTTTTGCTGACGTCTTTTTTCTCTGGCTTTTGCTGACTGCTTTGCTCTGTGTCTCTTTGCACTTGGTTTCTCGTAATACTCTCGCTCTCGGTACTCAAACATCACCTCGTTACATTTCTTCTTAAATACGCGCACTGCACTCTCCACGTTATTATTTCTAACCTTTACTTTCACGCTTAAATGGCCACCCTCGTTTCCTCAAGTATAAAACTTGCTTTCTTATTGCATTTGGAGTACGTCCAGGAAGTAATGGTAATATTTCTTCCATAGACCTAAGGTAGTAATAATTTGAAAGTACACCCCGTTCTTTCATACTCCAAGGTTTTTTGATATATTTTCTCATTCGTATATTATACTAAAAGTTGGACTTCATGTCAAGAACTATTTTTTAGTCCACATTCTAAAAATTTTTCTTGACATTTTATGTGAATTCGAATATAATATAACAATCTGGAAAACCATACCAATAAGGAGAGCAGTTTGGAAACATCATTAGTAGCGTTTGGAGTATTTAGTATGTGCCTAATAGGGTGTGGAATACATGCGTGGTATCTCGGTCGCAGAGCAGGGATCGAGCATACTGTTGATTATTTAGTTGATACAGGACAAATAGAAGTAGACGAGTAGAATTCTGAAGTCATATTTAAACCCTTTTATCGGGCAAATAGAAGGTTGTATGGCTAAAACATTAACGGCATTGCCATGCCAAGCTAACAGGAGAATAAGTAATGATGAAAAGGTATCTATCCTTAATAGGAATAGGAACCCTAGCCCTACTAGTCGCGCATCCCGCCAACGCAAAAGTAATTGATAAAAATAAAGCGTTCAACAGTTGCAGAGTTTTAGTCCAAGACGAGTTCAATGGAGCACGTCCACGACTTAAGAAGATCAGAGGTTATGGAGGAGAATGGAACGTTGAGTTTCGTGTCTATGAAGATGGCATGAAGCAAAAGGTTATATGCACCCTTGATAAGTACTCTGGCGAGAAAATGCTTACAGTCATGTAAGTTAGGGACATAGTATGTTTGGAATGATAAAATTGCTTCCAATCATCCTAGTTGTGGGTGGTGCTGGTTACGCTTATCATAAAGTAGTGATTAATGAGAAAGACAACCGTATCACCCAACAGCAAATGGAGATTGCTAGTAAGACGCAACAAAATGTAGCACTTCAAACTGCAGCTCAAACTAACGAGAGCACTATTCGTAAGTTAGAGGAGCAGATGAAAAAGCAGGCGCAAGCGTTTGCAGATTTAACCAAAAGAAATAACTCATTAGAAGCTGATAAGAATACCTACATGAGTATGGTTAAGAAGCACAATTTAACACAATCGGCGCGTTCTAACCCAGATGAAATAGAACCAAAGATTAATAGAGGGACGGATAGAGTTTTCCGTCAGGTCGAAGAAGACAGTAGGGAATTAGATGAAGCCGACGATACCGCTAGTGAGCGCGCTTACGATACTACTGAGTAGTGGATGTAGTATACTTCCGAAAGTAGATTTTACACCGCCTCCTCCAGTAAAAGTAATAACAGAAGAAGTAAAGATGGATATTTACCAACCACCTTTACCTCAAGAAATAAAAATGGAAAACGTTGATTGGTTCGTAATAACCAAAAACAACTATGAAGAGGCAATAGTAAAAGTAGAAAAATTATTGGGTGGAGAGTTTGTAGTGTTTGCTCTCACACCAACAGGATACGAGGCAATGGCCTATAATCTACAAGAGATTCGTAGGTTTATTAGACAACAGAAAGAAATTATTTTGTACTACAGAAAAGCAACCGAGGCGGCAGATGAAGCAGATGAATGGTTAGAGAAAAATGCCTCGTTACAAGCAGATCAGGAACAAGCACCTGATAAGCAAGATTATATAGAATCAATGAAAAAGCCAGGAATTCTGAGTATATTTAACAGAGGCGGCGATGATAGTTGATGAAGAAGAGAAAATTGAACATGTAGTAAAAGACAACTGGCTAGTACGCTGGTGGAAAACACTTATATATGAAGAATATAAGTTGACAATCTATTTTGTTGCTGCCAAAGTAATTGATGAAAGAGGCAATACGATATATAGTAGGGAACCTAAGCACTATAAGGCTTCAAAGTTTTATAGTTTGAAACCGAAATTTATCAAGTTCAAAGATGATGAGAATCAGATAATAGAAATAAAATCTGAAGAGCCCATGAATTGGGACTTAGTTAAGGTGTATTAATGAATAAAGAAAAACTGATTGAACAGTTAAAGTATGATGAAGGAGTAATGCATGAAATCTACAATGACCATCTCGGCTATCCAACGTTTGGAGTCGGTCATCTTGTCCTCAAAGACGACGAGGAATACGGCAGACCAGTTGGAACGCCAGTCAGTAGTGAAAGAGTCGATGAATGTCTCAAAAGAGACATTGAAACCTGTATCCTCGAATGTGGAACTTTATACGGAAACAGGTTCTATGAGTGGCCCGATGAAGTCCAGCAGATCCTGGCAAATATGATGTTTAATATGGGTCGCCCCAGATTAAGTAAATTTATTAGAATGAATGCAGCCCTAGAAGAAGGAATGTGGGCACAGGCAGCCGTTGAAGGACGAGACTCTAAGTGGTATCGTCAAGTACGAAAACGAGCTGAAAGATTAATGACTAGACTGGAAAATGTATAAAAATGAAAGTAGCTTTAGTAGCTCTAAGCAAGCCGTCGGCAATTACAGACTGTTCTTCGGCTGATGAATTTATAGCTTACTGTGCAAGAGTAAGTAACCCAAATAACCAGAACAACAAAAAAACAGCTCCTCAGCTGTTAGCGTACTTAATCAAACACGGACATTGGAGTCCTTTTGAGATGATCTCTCTTACTATGGAAATTGAAACCACAAGAGATATTTCCCACCAAATAGTACGTCACCGAAGTTTCTCTTTTCAAGAGTTTAGCCAGCGTTATGCTGTAAGTGATACGTTTGAAATACGAGAAGCACGCCTGCAAGACGAAAAAAATCGACAAAATAGCCTCGGGTTAGATTACGAAGATGAATACCATAGACGTGTTAATGAAGACTTTTCTATGGCGCAACACTCAGTTCTACAAACCTCTAGAAAAGCCTATGAAGAAGCGTTGAAATCAGGTATTGCAAAAGAACAAGCCAGAGCATTATTACCTGAAGGAATGACAGGTACTACTCTATATATGGCAGGAACATTACGCAGTTGGATACATTATTGTGAATTGCGAATGGCTAATGGGACACAACAAGAACACGCTAATATAGCGAAAAAGTGCTGGGAAATAATTGGCACTCATTTCCCAAGTGTAGTAAAAGCCGTAGAACTAAAAGGAGTATAAATGGAATATCTAATAATTACTGGAATTTTAACCATGGTTGCAGTCTTTGAACCTGGAAACAAAGAACTCAATGAAACCTGTAGACAAGAAGTTTCAACAGGTGAATTTGATAGCATGATTCAATGCAGAAACTGGTATCGGCCTAAAAGGTGATAGTTAAAATACTCAAAGGACTAAAGAACATAGTTAGTCCAAATTATTGGGCTGAAAGAATAGGTGAAAAAAGTGGAGCCTATGACAAAGCCAGAGAAAGTAAATTAGCTACTTGGGCTTCTAATTTAGAAGGCTGGAAGTGGTGGGCATGGCAGATAGGAGTAGGCTTAATATTTTTTATTTTAATTGAGGTTATACTAAATATGATTGGTATGACCTTGTTACCTTGGGGGTAAGCTATGTGCGGTAATCCAGATTGTGAGGATCAAGATGATTGCTGTTATTTTTGTGATGTATGTGGGTCGTGGTACAGGGATGAAGAACCCTGTGAATTCCACTAATGTACATTTGTATCTGCAATGCGATAACAGAATCAGACTTAGAGAATAATCCTTTTATTATTAACATAGTAGGGAACCAATGTGGTATTTGTATAAAGAACCCTATTAAAGTTAGTGGTGCCACTTATCATGTGGATAAATTTGATACAGGGACAAAGACCCCTATAAATCTCATCAAGGAGTAGTAAAATGAGCGAAGGCAGAAAGTTCGATCAAGAAAAGCCTCAGTTATATTTATTGCCTCCTAAGTCTATTGTAGAAGTAGGAAAAGTATTAACTTATGGAGCAGAGAAGTACGATCCCGAAAATTGGCGTAAAGTAGATGATCTACAGAATAGATACACGAGTGCTGCTTTGAGGCATGTCTTTGCACATATAGACGGGGAAGAAAACGATGAAGAGACGGGGCTATCACACCTCGCTCATGCAATGTGTTGTTTATTATTTAAATTGGAGGATGAATTAATTGCCAAGAGTGAAAAAGAGAGATCACGAGAAACTGACTCAGGAAAACATTCAACATGTTATGAATCTGCTGTCAGGGGAACGCCCGATAACAAAAAAGGAAGCATGCGAGATTTTGAATATCTCGTATAATACGACTCGCTTAAACAACATTCTCGATGATTTCTTAGAGCGAAAAGAGTACAGAGCTAAACGAAAAGCTCAATTAAAAGGTAAAAGAGCAACTAAAGAAGAGATAAAAGATGCAATACAGTCTTATCTACGTGGTGAGTCTGTATCTGAAATATCTCAAAGTATGTACCGCTCTGCGGGATTTGTAAAAGGAATACTTAACAGAGTAGGAGTACCGACACGACCCGCAGCAGTAGAGGATAGACAAGGGTGTGCCTTTTTACCTGATGAGTGTATATCTGAAGAATTTAAGCCAGGAGAGATAGTTTGGTCAGCGTTTAACCATGCCCCCGCTCTAGTAGAGAAGGAGGCAAATGAAATAGATTACGTAGAAAAGTATTCAAGTAAGTGCTACTACATATACGTATTCGAACACACTGAGGAGCTCATAAAAGGAGGATACTATGCCGCCTCATTAGCTTACGACTTAGGAAAGCTCACTCATTTAGAGGAGTATGGAATCAATTTAGAAAAAATATAATGTTAGATTTATTCTATGAACAGAACTTGACTGAAGTATCAACAGATATATTCCATACTAGATTTCTGAACGAAGAACTATCAGACACTATATTAACTCTACTTAAAAAAGAAAACGCTTGGGAACGAGGAGTTTATGATCGAAGGTACTCAACACATGATACTAAATTAAGCTCACATTTTCCTACAGTATACCATCTAATAAAAGAACAGATTGAAAATATAGTTCTTAGAAGTATGTATGATATATGGTCTTTTAACTCTAATATAGAGGCGGACAGTATTTTCGCGGTAAAATATAGTAAAGACACACAATTAAGTTTAAAAGAACACGTAGATGAAAGTTACATTAGTGGCAGTATAAAATTGAATACAGACTATGAAGGAGGGATATTAAAGTTTCCAAGGCAAAATTTTACAAATGAAAATATTCCTATAGGAGATTTAATCATTTGGCCAAGCCAAATAACCCATCCACACTTGTCTACCAAAGTAACTAAGGGAGAGAAATATTCAATAACAATTTGGACAGATTCGCAAAAATAATTCTTGACACAAATGTCAATTCGTGAGATAATACTTGTATAAAAATGAGGGAACCTATGGGCGACCGATTTTATTTCCAGCAACAACAAAAAAGAGGAAAACGCAGAATGGCGTGGGATGACGATAAAAAGGCACAAGCCGTAGATATGTATGAAGCACAGGACCCAACTCCTGAAACTTCAATGGAGATAGTAAAAGAAATAGCAGACGAACTCAATGAAAGCCCGAACGGGGTTCGTATGATTTTAACAAAAGCTGGAGTTTATGTAAAAAAGGCTCAAGCAGCTGGGAATGGCGGGACTTCTGGTGGTGGTACTCGCGTTTCTAAGCAGGCAGCACAAGACGCATTAGTAGCTGCTATAACTGATAAAGGCTTAGAGCCAGATATGGATATAATATCCAAGATGACTGGTAAAGCCGCACAATACTTTGCGGGCCTAATGGCTGACTAGTACTTTCCTCGGGTGCGACTCCCGAGGTGTTTTTTGCTCCACGGTGTAGGATAGTAAAAGAGTTTTTACCTACCTGACTAAGGAGCGTCGTGAAAAAGGACGAACTAGCCAATCTTGTTAACGATTGTGGTGATGCAATCATCACTTATCGTAGTGAGAACTCTAAGAAGTTAAAGTACAATGTTTGTACTTTGGACTTTAGTACAGAGTATATCAAAAACAAGAAAAACCGAGCGAAAGAATCCGATGAAACCCTGTTACTGTTTTGCTGGGACACGGATTCTTATCGTTTATTAAAACCTAAGAATGTGACCAGTGTAGTGCCGCTGTCCTCTGTATTGAAGAACGAAGTATGATACAGATATACGAAGCGCCGCCAGTCTACGAGCATGTAATTCATTATGACGAAGAAAAAGAAACCCAAATACGAGTGGTCGTTAGTACTTTTCGTGGTGTTGAGTACCTTCATCTTAGGAAGTATTACATGGATTTTGATGAAGAATGGAAGCCTACACCTGATGGAATTGCAATGCCCATCGACTTTAATAACACAAGAGAGTTGTTTCGTGCCCTCACTGAGATACTATCCTTAGCAGAATCAAAAGAAATTATTGAAGAAAACTTTGAGGACTTAATAAAATCAATTTATTTACCTGATTAGTTTAAATTCTTCTTGACTCAACCCTTATTTTCTAGTATAATATATTTATATGAATGAGAATACCAACAAAAATTCCATAGCAAAGAAATACTACGAGGAAGGCAGTAGTCCTTTGACTGATGCCGAGTGGGACGCTTTGCATGAAAATAATGAGGTAGGATATACCCCAGATTCTGGAGTACGTCATTCATTTCCAATGCTGTCACTTAAAAAGACCTTTGACGAGGATGAATTAGGTTCTTGGATCGCTTCACACGAAGGCCAAGAAGTTATTTCTAGTCCAAAGTTGGACGGTTCGGCAGTATCAATATTATACGATAAAGGAAAATTTATAAGAGCAACTACCCGTGGAAACGGAAAAATAGGAGTAGATATTTCAAATAAGATGAAGTATTTAGTTCCTGAGACAATCAGCTTTCATAGAAAAGTACAAATTGATGGTGAAGTAGTTGCTCCTATCTCTATACCTAATGCTCGTAACTATGCGGCGGGGTCGCTCAACTTAAAATTAGTTAGAGACTTTATACCTCGTTGTAATGAACTACGGTTTATTGCATATGAGTTAAGACCGCATGGATTTATTGAGTCTTGGAGCGTACTTCTTAATTGGCTAGAGAGTCTTGGTTTTTCAACTGTTAGCTCAGTTGATGCGTCACAGTATCCAACCGATGGCGAAGTATACAGAATAGATGATATTAAGTATTGGGCTGAGCAAGGATCTACTTCTCATCACCCTAGAGGGTCACTTGCCTTCAAAATTCAAAAAGAAGGTGTAGTAACCACGCTATCGAGAGTTGAGTGGCAAACAGGTAAGTCAGGTGTTGTTACACCAGTAGCAATACTTAGCCCTGTTATGATTGGGGATGCCCTTGTATCAAGAGCAACCCTACACAATATGGCTCACATTAGGGAGTTAGGACTTGAGATTGGTTGCCAGGTCGAGGTCATACGAAGCGGTGAAATTATCCCTCGTATTGTCCGACGAGTTGAGGAAAAATAATTCTTGACATGGAACCTAAATTTTCGTATAATATGTTTTCAATTTCAGAGGAATCTTTATGCAAGCGATAGAAGCACCAGAATTTTGTCCCTCTTGTGAATCTTCACTTGAGTGGATAAATGATCTGCTATATTGCGTAAGTTCTTTATGCCCTGCTCAAATTCAGAAACGAATCGAGCATTTTGCAAAGACGCTAAAGATCAAAGGGCTCGGCCCCAAGAGCATAGAAAAGTTGGATCTCTCCTCTTTTCACGAGATTTATAGTTTAGACTATAATACTTGTAAATATGCTCTTGCCTCTGAAAAACTAGCAAGAAAACTAGTAGTTGAGATAGATCATTCAAAGTCAAGTAGTTTGAATGTTTTATTACCAGCGTTAAGTATTCCTTTAATAGGAAAGACGGCAGCAACTAAATTGTCCACAAAAATCAAAAGTATCATTGATATTGATGAGGACAAGTGTAAAGCAGCAGGTCTTGGGCCAAAAGCAACTGAAAACCTACTTAGCTGGTACTATAACGAGTTTCAATGTGGTTTAAATGACCTTCCCTTTAGTTGGGAATTTGAAACTCCTAAAGTCGCAACTGAAACTAAAGGAGCGGTATGTATTAGCGGTAAGCTTTCCAGTTTCAAAACTAAAGCAGAAGCAGCTAGAGCTCTTTCTTACGCGGGATACCAAGTAAAAGGCTCTATGACAAAAGATGTAATCTTTCTGATAAATGAATCAGGTGTTGAATCTGCAAAAACAAAACAAGCCCGAGATAGGGGCATAACAATTATTACAAGTCTAAATGAATTGATAGGAGACTATAATGGCAACGTTGCCTAAGTGGACAGATGAGCGTACCGACGAGCTCACTAATTTTGTCGGTGATGAATCCCCAGTATCCCAAGCTACTGTAGCAGAAGCTGCAGACCAGCTTGAGACTACTACACGGTCAGTTTCTAGCAAGCTGAGAAAAATGGGTTTTGATGTAGAACTTGCTTCTGCAAAGAGCACTCGTGCTTTTACTGAAGGCCAAGAAGCTACTCTTGCTGCTTTTGTCACAGACAATAGCGGTGAGTATACCTATGCTCAAATTGCTTCTAACTTTGAAGACGGAGCATTTAGTGCTAAGTCTATCCAAGGTAAGATTCTTTCTATGGAACTTACTGACCATGTTAAGCCAGCTCCCAAAGTGGAGACTGTTAGAACTTACTCTCCCGATGAGGAAGCTAAGTTTGTATCTATGGTTAATGATGGTGCTTTCGTTGAAGCGATTGCAGAAGCTCTTGATCGTAGCGTAAACAGTGTACGTGGTAAGGCTCTCAGCCTTTTACGTTCTGGTGACATTGATGCTATTCCCCGTCAGGAGCATACCAAGGGCTCAGCTAAGAGCGATCCTCTTGAGGAACTTGGAGACGTTTCTGGCATGACAGTTGAAGCAATTGCAGAAGCGATTGGCAAAACTGCGCGTGGTGTTAAGACTATGTTGACTCGACGTGGGTTGACAGCGTCTGACTATGATGGTGCAGCTAAAAAGGAAAAAGCAGCAGCATCTTAATTAGTATTAATTCTACAGCCGTAGTGAGGGGTCATTGCGGCTGTATTTTTATCGGGGGAATCGTTGAACATAGCAAGTGCTTACCTTAAGCAAGTATTAGACCTGCAAGATTTCGAGTCTTGGTCTAGCACTCGTAAGCATTATTTGCCCTCTGCCTACCATGCGCTTTTTAAAGCTATTGATTCGCATTGTGAAAAGTTTCATCGACTCCCTACGATTGAGGATCTCAAGTATGAGATTCGTGACACATCTACTAAAGAGTTACTCTTTGCTGTAGATTCGGTCGAAGTAGATGCAGATCCTTATATGCTTCTACAATACCTCAAGAATGAGTTTACTCAAAAAGAGATTCTTGATTCCCTTGAGGACTATGTAGACAATTCTATATCTTTTGAAGATGCAGAAGAGTCTGTCAAACATCTGCACCAGATAGTTCTTGATGTCGAAGAAAAAGTAGACCTTCAAGAACCGCAAGAGACTATGCAACGTATTCCCTTGTGGGAGCCAGATGAAGACATCGGTAAGTACCTGCCCCTCGGCTTAAATGCTGAGCACGATGATGAGATCACGTTCTCCCCCCGAGACTTGATTCTTGTTGGTGGTCGTAGAGGGGCAGGGAAATCCATCACCTGTGCTAATATAGCTAACAACGTATATTCTTCAGGCAAATCTGCCCTCTATTTCACTATTGAGATGGACAGTAGAGCAATACTGCAAAGGTGTTGTTCTATTGCTACGGGTGTGCCTTTTTCTAGGCTTCGCACAAAGAACCTCAGTATAACTGAATGGGAAAAGGTCGCCAACTGGCAAGCCGAAAGATACAAAGATAGTCAAGAGAGACTTGCAGAGTATCGAGAACATCGAAACTTTGATAAGTTCCATGATAAATTAGTAACAAGTTGTGAGCTTCTCCCAACTCAACAACTTGATGTAATTTATGATCCTTCTCTAACTCTCTCCAAGATACGGGCTGAACTTGATAAGAAAATCAAAAGCAATATGAATGTAGGAGTCGTTATTGTCGACTACATCAATCAAGTAAAACGTTCTAGTATGCCCTCTCGGGGAGGTCAATACGATTGGACGGAACAGATAGAAGTTAGTAAAGCACTGAAGAGTATGGCGCAAGAATACGAAACCCCAGTATTTTCGCCATACCAAACTGACGCTAGCGGTGAAGCTCGATTTGCCAAGGGTATATTAGATGCTGCGGATGCGGCATATGCTATGGAACCTTGGTCGCAAGAAGATGCCTGTATGACATTTAAATGTGTAAAAATGAGAGCAGCCGCTATGCGTTCTTTTTCTTCTACAATGGACTGGGAGACCTTGAAGATTGGACCAGATACTGCTCTGTCTCCAAAAGAACGAGAGGATAACGACCAAAAAACTGGCGAAGAAATTAACGACATCTAAAAATAATTCTTGACATTTGAATGTATTTCAAGTATAATATATATTCAAAATGTGGAGGCTTTATGATCGTAAAAGGCAGTATGAGGTACACCCCCAGTGGTAGGAAGCGTAACATAATTCGTGGAAGAAAACAGAAAGTGGAGTTTATGCAACTGCACGCACCCACAGAACCTGTTCGTAGAGAAACGAAAGAGTATCCTTCGGCTCCTCTAACACCTTATAAACCTCAGCCTAGAGACGATTGGAAGTCTGAAGCTAGTTCCGAGTATACCATTGCACCTGCGTATAATAAAGGTGCGTATCAGGTAATAAGTAGAGAAAACGTAAAAGATATAGGTAAATAAATGTTAATGGCATTTTTGCTTATTGTAATTGTAGATGGAGAACCTGAGAATACAGGTAATATGTATTTTCGGGACATCAACAGATGCAACTACTTCTCTGATAGAATTGAGAGAGGTCGCTACAGTAAACGCAGATATAGAAACTCACAGGCACTTATAACTGCCTATTGCACACCGAGAATGGTTGCCGAGGGGACACAATTTTGGGACTAGGACCTAATTATAAAGAAGTACAACAAGACCTTACGGAGCTTAACGGTGATGGTAATCGTGAGCGGGGTCATTACGGGGAAGATGAATCTATCACCTCTTTTCTAGAAGATGACGGACAGCCTACCGAATATGAAGAGTGGCAAGATGTATTTGAAGGAGATGACTGGGATCATGGACAGTACGATTAATGAATGTAGAAACTTTATTACAAGACAAAAATATACATTATCTGCCTAAAGGCGGAGATTTTTTAGTACGTTGTCTAAATCCAGAACATGAAGATAAAAATCCTAGTATGCGGATTGACCAAATTACTGGGATTTTTAATTGCTTTGCGTGCGGATTTAAAGGTAGTTTATTTAACTATTTTGGGGAAAGGGCAAACCAATTACAACAAAGACGGGAACTTTTTAAGAAGAAGCTTAACATGAAGCGTTCTGAAAGTATTGGTTTGTCTTTTCCCAAGAATAGATTACCATATGTAGGAAACTGGAGAAATATTAAACCAGAAACTTACAAAAAATTTGAAGCATTTCAACATCCTGATAATGATTTTATAGGAAGAATAAATTTTCCTATAACAGATATATCAGGTAAAATAGTTGCTTTTCAAGGACGACATACAGGGGATGGAAGACCTAAATATAAGTTTACACCTCCAGGAGCAAGACTCCCTTTCTTTCCAGTAGTTAAACCTTTTAAAGGTTCAATTATTATGGTAGAAGGAATATTTGACATGATAAACCTTCATGATAAGGGACTTACAAATGCTGTGTGCTGTTTTGGAACAAATAACTATAATGAAACGAAGCTATCAATGCTCCGAGTACAAGGAGCGGAATACATAGAAGTATTTTTTGATGGTGATGAAGCAGGCCAAACGGCTGCAGAAAAATTAGTGGGAGAGTGTGAGAAAGTTGGTCTCGTAGCTAGGAATATCTATCTTAAAGATACCGATCCTGGTGCACTAACCCAAACTTCAGTAGATAAATTAAGGAAAAAATTATATGAAGTTACCGGCTAAAGTTGCCTTAGTAGAAACTAAACCTAGTAGGACGGATTATAGAAAAGAATTCGATGGTGCTTTTGATTTTGATCAGTACCAATTATGTTCCGATCCTAATATAAAGAAAGTATTAAAACGAGACTGCGATATTGAAATAAATCAAAATTTATACGATTGGATTGTATTAGTAGGAAGTGAGTCTTTAAAATACTTTACAAAAATTAATTCAGTAACAGAATATTCCGGTAAGAAAGTAGAAGATAAATTCTTGCCTGTTATCAATCCAGCAATGCTTAAGTTCAAACCTGAAGCTAAAAAGACATGGGATGACTCTAAGCAGAGTATTATTAAGTACATAAGTGGCGAAATAAAGGAGGTTGTAATAGATGAAACAATTGCTTTCGGAATTCAGGACACAGGAGACTGTAACTATTTTATTCAATCAGCCATTGATCACGATGGGGACTTTATTGCGCTTGATAGTGAAACAACTGGGCTGTACCCTCGCGATGGGCACATACTTGGTATATCACTTTGTTACAACGGTAACAGAGGAGCGTATATATCTACAGATTGCTTTGATGAAAAGACTGAAGAACTACTTCAAGAACTTTTCAATAAGAAAACAGTAGTATTTCATAATGCCAAGTTTGATATGGCATTTTTTGAGTATCATTTCAACTTTAAATTTCCAAAGTTTGAAGATACGATGCTCCTGTCTTATTTGGTCAATGAAAACCCAGGTAATCACGGACTAAAGACATTGGCAATTAAATACACTCCCTATGGGGACTATGAAAAGCCCATGTATGATTGGATGGATAACTATCGTAAAGAAAACGGTATATTAAAGAATGATTTCCAATGGGGGTCTATTCCTTTTGATGTAATGAAAACATATGCAGCAATGGATGCTTTATGTACTTATCTTATTTACGAGAAATTTAAGAAAATTAAACAAAATACTAAATTAAAGTGGGTATATGACAATATACTTATTCCTGGCACTAGATTTTTAACAGATGCACAGGATAATGGTGTTCCTTTTGATAAGAAAAGGTTATATGCCTCACAAGAGCTTATGCAAACACAAATAGATGAAGCAGTTGATAAGCTATACGATAATCCAGCAATAAGACAATGGGAATCATACTATGATAAAGATTTTAACCCTAACTCTACTGTGCAGTTACGTTCCCTTCTTTTTGACCACGTTGGTCTCAAGCCTACTGGAAAGAAGACAGGAACGGGAGCGCATTCTACGGATGCAGAAGTACTCAGAGAGCTCGGCAGTCAATCCGAAGTTCCTGGACTTATCCTTGACATACGTCAACGATCCAAAATTAAAAATACTTATTTGGACAAAATCATACCGCAACTGGATAGAGATGGTAGACTCCGTACGTCGTTTAATCTTCATGGCACTACTAGCGGTCGGCTCAGCTCTAGTGGTAAGCTTAATATGCAACAGCTTCCTCGGGATAACCCAGCTGTAAAAGGATGTATCAAAGCAGCGGAAGGAAACAAAATTGTTGCTATGGACTTAACTACTGCGGAAGTTTATGTTGCGGCAGTTTTAGCTAAAGATAAAGCCCTCATGGACGTATTTCGTTCAGGAGGAAACTTCCATAGTAGTATTGCGAAAACAGTATTTAGACTACCATGTGAAGTAGAAGACGTAGCAGAGTACTATACTACTCAAAGACAGGCTGCAAAAGCAGTTACCTTTGGTATTATGTACGGTGCGGGTCCGAAGAAAATTAGTGAACAAGTAACTAAGGATTCGGGCAAATATTTCAGCCAACAAGAAGCAAAAGAGGTAATAGATGATTATTTTCAATCTTTTCACGCTCTTAAAAAATGGATTGACACGAACCATAAATTTATTGAGCAAAACGGATTCGTCTACAGCTTCTTCGGAAGAAAAAGGAGACTCCCAAATGTCAAATCTTCGGACGCAGGTATTAAATCACATAGTATTAGGTCTGGCCTTAATTTCTTGGTGCAGTCTGCTGCTTCTGATATTAATCTTCTTGGAGCTATAGACATGCACGCAGATATACAGGCTAGTAAAATGAAGGCACGTATATTTGCATTAGTACACGACTCTATTCTCGCAGAAGTACCAGAAGAAGAGATAGATACATACAGTGAAAAACTGAAATATTGGATTCAATTAGATAGAGGAATTAACATTCCAGGAGCCCCAGTCGGATGTGACTTCGATATAGGAGAAGATTACTCAATGGGCAAATTTGAGAAAGAATATGGCGTACTCTGAGAAAGTACTGGATCACTATGAAAAACCAAGAAACGTTGGAAGACTTGATGACAAATCTAGATCCGTGGGTACGGGTATGGTTGGGGCACCTGCTTGCGGAGACGTTATGCGACTACAAATACAAGTCAATGAAAAAGGTGTCATTGAAGACGCTAAGTTCAAGACTTACGGTTGTGGATCCGCCATTGCATCAAGCTCTCTGCTTACAGAATGGGTCAAGGGAAAGAGCCTTAGCGATGCTTGTGAAATCAAGAATACCGAGATTGCTGAAGAACTTAGCCTCCCACCCGTAAAGATACATTGTAGCGTTCTCGCTGAGGACGCTATAAAAGCCGCGATAAGCGATTATGAGGGAAAAAATGCTGACCATAACTGCCAGTGCGAAGAAGTATCTTAACTATAAACGTATTGAAAAGAAGCAAAAGTACATACGTTTACACCTTAAACCTAGTGGATGTGCAGGGTTTGAATATGATTGGGGGTATACCGATCACCCTGCAGATTCCGATAGAATAGTAGATGACATATTAGTAGTTAGTGATGCTGCTACTTTTGCAGTTGCAGGTAGCACGATAGATTACAATGAAGAATTAATGGGGTCTTACCTTACGGTAACAAACCCTAACATACAAGATGCATGTGGATGTGGAGTTAGTTTTACAATATGATAAGAATTTTTAAAGTAATTTTAATATTACTATGTGTTGACATTGGATTACATATTTTTGAGATTTTAATAGACTTATATCAATTAGGAGTATTTTCATGGGTGTAGCAGATTTAAGTGGTTATAGTTTAACGTGGATGCATCAAAATAAAAAAGACTCTATGTCTGCCAAAATGCATAGCGTCGGCCCTTATACCTATGCAAAAATGTTAGAAGGACAGGGATGTACGGAAATAAAAATTTATTTAAACGGAGAGTATGTTGATCATTACGTACAAGGACGTTCAACACGTAACCTTTCCAGTATTCCGACTGCCAACAAGCAATTGGAATTGTTCTGACGGCTTACTTTTTCTTGACGACCAATTACTGGACGACAAAAACATGCCAGGGGACACATTAGGGATTCGTAGATTACAGACTCCTTTTGAAAATCTTTTTCCTCTGAGAAATGCTCTAATAAGCCATATAGGAATACTAAAGCAATCAGGAAATAGTTTTATTGACTCAAGGGGCGACCCTTTTATCTATGACAAAACCTTAATGTGTAAACTTAAGTATTATAAGATCAGAAAGGTTGATAGAAAAGAAGTTGCCTCACTTTTGTGGGTAAAAGGAATTAACTTTCCTTTCACAATCCCAAGACCTCCTGAAGAAGGAAGAACTTGGGCGGGTATATTGCATTTAAATGATATACCTTGGATGTTATACGAGTATTCCGAGACAAAACTTAAGGACACTCGAAGAAAAATATAGATGCCTATGGGAAAACGAAGTAAGACTCTTCAAGGAGCTAGTTTAGTTCTTGAAGAGATTGAACCTTTAACACAAAACCAAATAAAGGCTTTTGAAAGCGAGAAACACCTAGTACTGCATGGAGTAGCAGGTACAGGGAAAACCTTCATATCATGTTATTTAGCTTTTGACGATATGATTAAAAATATGTTTGAAAAGCTAGTAATAATACGAAGTGCAGTTCCAACCCGAGATATTGGTTTTCTTCCTGGAAATGAAAAGGAAAAAACTTCAGTCTATGAAGAGCCTTATAAAGATATTTCGATTGAACTGTTTGGAAGAGGGGACGCATATCAAGTGTTAACAACCAAAGGATTGGTACATTTTATGACCACTTCCTTTATTAGAGGTGTAACACTAAGAGATGCGGTTATTTTAGTCGATGAGTGTCAAAATATGTCTTTTCATGAATTGGATTCTATTATAACACGAGTGGGAGAACACTGTAGAGTAATATTCTGTGGTGATTTTCAGCAAGCCGATTTAAAACAAAACGGGTTAATGTCTTTTTTAACTATTTTGAAAGAAATGGGTTCATTCGATTTAATAGAGTTTGGTGTAAAAGATATAGTACGAAGTGGTTTTGTACGAGATTATATTCTCGCAAAACAAGAAGTGGAGGGACTGACATGCCCATAACAGGATGGGTAGTAATAGGAGTAACAGTAGGGCTAATAGCTCTATGGTGGTTTGGAGTCACACGCAGAGGATGAAAACAGGAGCTTTTATTCCCGTATTCATAGCACGAAAAAATAGACTTGAAACCTCCGTTAGGGAGGCCTTGCGCCTCCCCAAATCGGAAAGAGATAACCCACTTATTTTAAGTAGGTTGAGAGAAAGAAGATGGCTTAAAAAAGTAATCAAACAAGCCGAAATTAAAAATTGTCCACATTGTGGAGGGGATTTGTGAAAGCTGTTATCAGCAATCGTATTTATTTAGAAGTAACAGATCAGTATAAGGAAGTTTTAAGCAAAGAACTAACTTATACTATTCCTTCGTACAATCCAAAAGACCCGCCTATAGTTATTAAAAATATGGCACGTATTCGTAGTAACTTAGTAAGTATTCCTATTGGACGAACGGATTTAATCCCAAGAGATTACGAAGTAGTCGATAAACGGATTAAATTACCAGTAGAACTTCCTGAGTTTAAGTTCCCTTTACGACCAAGCCAACAAGAAGTTTTTGATGAAGTCGAAGACAACTGTATAATAAACGCTTGGGTCAGTTGGGGAAAGACTTTTACAGGTCTTTCGATTGCTGGCAAGCTGAAACAGAAAACCCTTATTGTAGTACATACAGTCCCACTTAGAAATCAGTGGACAAAAGAGGTAGAAAAAGTATTTGGGTTTACGCCTGGCATTATAGGTAGTGGTAAATTTAATATTGACCCTCCTATAGTTATTGGCAATACTCAGAGTTTATATCGTAATATTCCGACTATTAGAAAAGCATTTGGGTTAGTCATGTTAGATGAAATGCACCACGTTTCTTCCCCAACCTTTTCTAAAGTCATAGATTCAAACTATGCAAGATATAAGATTGGATTGTCGGGTACGATAGAAAGAAAGGACGGTAAACATGTAGTCTTTAGAGATTATTTTGGACAAAAAGTAATAAAACCCCCAAAAGAAAACTATATGACTCCTAGTATTTGGGTTCATCGTTCTGAAATACGCTTCATGGACGGCAGTAATATTCCTTGGGCAAATAAAGTAACACAATTAGCCTATAATGAAGAGTATGTTCACACGATTGCACTTTTAGCCGCCGCTTTCGCAGCAAAAGGTCACAAAGTGTTAGTAGTAAGTGATCGAGTACATTTTTTGCAGGCCTGCGCCGAACTGGCAGGCGATAAAGCTGTTTGTGTTACGGGAGAAGTACCACATGAAGAAAGACAAACACTCATGTCTAAAATTACAACAGGAGAAGCAAATATATTGTTTGGTACTCAAGCAATATTTTCAGAAGGTATCTCCTTGGACGACCTTAGTTGTCTGATTTTAGGTACTCCTGTAAATAATGAGCCTTTACTGACTCAATTAATAGGACGAGTAATACGGCAAAAAGAAGAAAAACGAGACCCTATAGTAGTGGATATTCAACTAAAAGGAAATACTGCACGAAGACAGGCTTCCAATAGGATGGGATACTACATGAAACAGGGTTACAACATACAGGAACTTTAAAAAAATAGTTCTTGACAAGAACTTCATTTTTTGATATAATATGCTTCTATATAATTGGACAAAAATCTTTGAAACATGCGAAGGCAATGTATTAGAGATGGTAATAGTTTTGAAGATGTTAGTGGAAAAACAAATCCCTAATAATCGTTTTGATAGAATCTATAAATATTCGAATATCGATTTCAAGGGGGAGTCTTTTTTGCTACATCCTGATGTCCTTTTATATAATTGCTATCAATACGGCTATAAAGATGTCTGTATATACGCTGGCTTAGCAAGTTTGCGTTCTTATGCAGAATATAAAGCCTTTGGTAAAATAACATTGGATGTATTGCATTTACCAATAGATCCTTTTATATTTTTAAACAATCATAGTCTACTTCAGGTAAAAGGTGACCAAGTTCATTTTTTATATGAAGAAGCCCCAACGGAGATACATTAAAATGGCAATATCATTTAATCAGCAGAAAGGTTCTGCTCAAAAAACCTCAATTAGCACTTTTCAGTACAAGGACGGAGATAATTCTTTTCGTCTGTGTGGCGACATTCTTGCTCGCTATGTTTACTGGGTAAAGGGCGAAAACGACAAAAACATCCCTTTAGAGTGTCTGTCGTTTGATCGCAATACTGAGTCTTTCAACAACAAAGAGAAGGATTGGGTTCGTGAGTACTACCCCGACCTCAAGTGTGGTTGGAGCTATGCCACTCAGTGCATAGACAATGGCGAAGTAAAAGTTGTAAATCTAAAGAAGAAGCTTTGGGAGCAGATTATTACTGCTGCTGAAGACCTAGGCGATCCCACTGATCCAGAATCTGGGTGGGATATAAAATTCAAGCGAGTTAAAACTGGACCTCTTCCTTACAATGTAGAGTATCAGCTTCAACCCCTAAAGTGCAAGCCTAGTGCACTTAATGACGACGAGATGGAGCTTATTGCTGATCTTAAGTCTATGGATGATGTAATGCCTCGTCCAACCCCTGATGCTCAAAAAGAGCTTTTGGATCGTATTCGTCAAGCGGATACGAATGAAGTCGATGAAACCCTTGAAGCGGAGTTCAATGTAGCGTGATCCTATTCACAGCAGATTGGCACTTAAAACTGGGACAGAAAAATGTCCCAGTTGAGTGGGCTAAAAATAGATATATTAAGTTCTTTAATCAGATTGCTGAAGTAGAAGAACGATGCTCTGCACACATAATCGGAGGCGATCTATTTGATCGTCTTCCGACTATGGAAGAATTAGAGTTATATTTTACCTTTGTGGCTAATGTAAAAATTCCCACTATAATATATGACGGGAACCATGAAGCTACAAAGAAAAATAAAACTTTTTTTACTCAACTAAAGGAAGCAACTCGACAAATAAATGAAAATGTGTTTATTGAGGATAAAGTTGCTGATTATGAAGAGTTTCAAATACTTCCCTATTGTGAATTACATAAAAAGAATATTTTTGACAAGTTAAATAAAAAAATCCCTCTGTTCACGCATGTTAGGGGTGAAATTCCCCCACATGTAAAACCAGAAATTGACTTGGACTTATTAAAAGATTTCCCTATAGTATTAGCAGGGGACTTACATGCCCACAGCAATACTCAAAGAAATATTGTTTATCCAGGTAGTCCTATGACCACGTCATTTCATAGGAATGAGGTAGAAACAGGATATTTATTAATTGATGAAAATTTTAATTGGAAGTGGTATAAATTTGATCTACCACAACTACTTAGAAAAACAGTTAGTAGCCCTGAGGAGATGATTCCAAGTGAGTATAATCACACAATTTATGAACTAGAAGGTGATATTCAAGACCTGTCAAAAGTAAAAAATTCAGAACTTTTAGACAAGAAAGTAGTAAGACGAAGTACAGAAGCAACCTTAGTTTTAAACAAAGAAATGAGTATAAGTGAAGAGCTAGCAGAATATTTAGAATATATACTAGAGCTTCCGAAAGAAAAAATATCCAGTATTATAGGAACTTTTAATGATTACTCTAAAACAGCTACAGTGGAATAACTGTTTTAGCTATGGTTCGGACAATGAGTTATTACTAGACGATAATACTGTAACTCAGATAATTGGAACAAATGGTACAGGAAAATCCTCTATACCTTTGATTATAGAGGAGGCTCTGTATAACAAAAATTCCAAAGGAATCAAAAAAGCAGATATTCCAAATAGATATGTTGGTAAAGGTTACAACATAAAATTAACCTTTATAAAAGATGACGATACCTATGTTGTAAGTATTGATAGAAAAACAAATGTAAAAGTAAAGCTAGAAAGGAACGGAGAAGATATTTCTAGCCATACTGCTACAAATACTTATAAAACAATTCAAGAGGTTATTGGGGTCGATTTTAAAACTTTTTCCCAATTAGTATATCAAAATACAAATGCTAGTTTACAATTCTTAACAGCAACAGATACGAACAGGAAAAAGTTTTTAATCGACCTATTACATCTTGAAAACTATGTAGAATTATTTGATATTTTTAAAGAAGAAGCAAGAAAGTCTTCCTTAGAAATTAACGGAATTCAAGCAAAGTTAGATACCATTGAAAAATGGTTGGAAGATAACAAATTGGGTGATACCAATATACTTCCAATGTTAAATTTAGAAATTTCGACGGATGAAGAAGAGAAAGAATTCCGTTACCTTACGAAAGAAATTGAAAATATTTCGGAAAAAAATAAAAAAATCTCAAAAAATAATCAACTGAAAGACTTACTTGGTCAAATTGATTTACAAGAAGCACAAAATTGTAAAATAACTGAGAAAGTCTCATATGACGATTTGCAAGCTGAGATTGGAACATACTCTCAAGTCTCAACGGGGTCTCAACGCCTCGTAGAAAAACTAGAGAAATTAGGGGATGTTTGTCCTACTTGCGAGCAGGAAGTTGACCCAAGTTTTAAACAGTCTCTTGTAGACACAGAGTCCCAAAAGATACTTGACTCAGAGAAAAATATTTATGAAATTGAGAAAAAAATTAGACGAATTAAGGCTGACAATAAAGAATTCGAGCGTTGTCAAAAGCTCGAAGCAGATTGGACAGACTTGTATCGCAGCATTGATAAAAGCTTACCAGGTACCCTTTTGGATAAGCAAGAGCTTGAAAGCCGCTTGGCAAGCGTTCGAGCTGACTTACTTCAAAGAAAAGAGCAGTTGGCAAGCAACGCAGCGGAAAACGAAAAAAGGACAAAACACAACACCAGAATCCAAGTAATACAAGAACAGACAAATGCTTTTCTTTTAGAAGCAGCAGAGTTTCAAGACGTTCTTATAAAACAGGAAAGTCTTCTTTCCAATCTGGAAGTATTGAAAAAAGCCTTCAGTACAAATGGTCTATTAGCTTACAAGATTGAAAATCTTGTCAAAGAGTTGGAAGAATTAGCGAACACCTATCTAGCAGAGCTTTCTGATGGTAGGTTTACTCTTGAATTCGTAGTATCTAATGATAAATTAAATGTCCAAGTCGAAGACGATGGCAAAATAGTAGATATTCTCGCACTTTCTTCAGGAGAGTTAGCTAGAGTAAATACAGCAACTCTTATTGCTATAAGAAAGCTAATGAGTAGTATCTCTAAGTCTAGGCTTAACATTTTATTTTTAGATGAAGTTATTGCAGTATTAGATGACACAGGGCGTGAGAAACTAGTAGAGGTTCTTCTTGAGGAAGATTTGAACACTTACATCGTTTCACACGGTTGGACTCACCCGCTACTCGATAAAAAAGAAGTAGTAAAAGAAGAAAATATAAGTAGGTTAGAATGAGTAAAAAATCAAAGATATATGTTGACAGTATGAGAAAGTATCTAGTCGGACAAATAAGTAAGCATGAGATAAATGCAAGAGTCTTTTTAGAGAACCCTGTTGGAGTAGCGGAACATCCCGACGTAGTCGCCACACTAGAAGAAGAATTAGGTAAAATTGCTGAGTATAAAGATAAGCTCGATGCGTTAGACGATCTTACCTTCGGTGGTTGATTCAAGAGCTAAAGGAGCACGCGGCGAATATTTAGTACGGGATCTACTTCGAGAACATACAAATCTTCAATTTGAACGTGTACCAATGTCAGGTGCTTTAGAGTACCTGAAGGGGGATTTGTACGTCCCAAATGAAAAGAATATTTATTGTATTGAAGTAAAGAACTACGCTGATACTCCTTTAACGGATAAAATATTAACGCAAAAGAAAACTAATAACTTAAGTCGATGGTGGAAGAAACTCAAAAATCAAGCATGTAGTGGTAAACAAAAACCGTTATTATTTTTTAAATATAACAGGTCAAAAATATATGCAGCCACAGAAGCATGTCCTAAAAATACGAGTTTTATCTTTATCAGCGATTTACAGTGCTATGTTTGTATTGCAGAAGATTGGTTAAATAACGAAGAAATAAGGTTTATAAATGGCACTTAGTTTTAATTCGCAAAGAAAAGAGGGCACAATGATAGTTGATGCCCTTAATTTAGCTTTTAGATGGAAACATCAGGGCAGAACAGATTTTAGGTATGAGTACGAAAAGACAGTACATAGTCTTGCAGACTCATACAAGTGTGGAAATGTAATACTTACAGCGGATGGCGGCTCTTCTAAGTATAGGAAAGATATACTTCCTGATTATAAGCAGAATCGAAAAGATAAGTACGCAACTCAAACGGAAGAAGAAAAAATTGCGTTTGAAGAGTTCTTTGAAGAGTATCAAGCTACTATAGATATGTTGAGCGGCTTTTTAACTGTACTTCAATTTGATGGAGTAGAAGCGGATGATATTGCAGCACACTTAGTAAAAGAAAAAGATAAGTATGGTTTCGGTGAAATCTGGTTAATTTCTAGTGACCGAGACTGGGATCTACTAATACAAGAAGGTGTAAGTAGATTTTCTTATGTAAATAGAAAAGAAGTAAGAATTCAAAACTGGTATGACCACTACGAAGTAAGTCCAGAACAGTATATCTCCTTAAAGTGCCTAACTGGTGATAAAGGGGATAATGTTCCTGGCATAACAGGTATTGGTCCAAAACGGGCAAAAGACTTAATTGTTGCATATGGGGATGCAATGAATATTTATGATTCGCTACCTATTGCTAGTAAGTATAAGCATATTCAAGAGTTAAATGCTTGTGGAGAGAGAATACTTCAAAACTATGAATTAATGGATTTAATGTCTTATTGTGATGATGCTATAGGAGGAGGAAATATAGCAAAGATTGAGGAGAGGGTAGCGTGTTAGTAAATTATAGTAGGGATAATTATCTATCTGAGTTTAGTTTAAAAACTCTGGATGATCGATATTTAATTGATGGTGAAAAGTCACCTCAAGATGCTTTTGCACGTGCAGCTCAAGCCTTTTCTGACAATGAGGCTCATGCACAAAGGTTATATGATTATGCTTCTAAACTTTGGTTTATGTTCTCTACTCCTATACTTTCTAATGGTGGGACAACTCGCGGGCTTCCTATTAGTTGTTTTCTTAACTATGTTGAGGATAGCAGAAAAGGACTCACATCGCATTACACAGAGAATGCTTTTCTTTCTAGCGTGGGCGGCGGCGTTGGTGGCGCTTGGTCGGCTGTTCGTTCTGTAGGCTCTAAGACATCTAATGGATCGGAAAGTACGGGCGTTATACCTTTTATGAAGGTAGTAGACGCCGAAATGTTAGCATTTTCACAAGGAGTAACAAGGAGAGGAAGTTATGCTGCATATTTGGATATATCTCACCCAGAGGTGGAGGAGTTTCTCGATGTTAGAAAACCCACAGGGGGCGATGTTAATAGAAAATCTGTTAATCTGCATCACGGTGTTGTGGTTAGCGACAGGTTTATGGAGATAATTGAAAATGCTACTAGAATAGCAGGTTTCGATGATTCTTGGGACTTAATTGACCCACATACAGGTAAAATTACTAAAACAGTATCTGCTAAAACTTTATGGGTTAAGCTAATACAGAATAGAGTGGAAACTGGGGAACCTTACATTATGTTTGGTGACACAGTTCAGGACGCTTTACCAAATTGTCAAGCAGATAAAGGATTAAAAGTAAATCACTCTAATCTATGCTCTGAAATTACATTGGCAACTGATGAAGATAGAACCGCAGTATGTTGTCTATCAAGTGTAAATTTAGAGGAGTATGATGAGTGGTGTAATAAGCCTCAGTTTATTCCCGACCTAGTAAGAATGTTGGACAATGTGATTAGTTACTTTGTAGAAAATGCGCCTCCAGAACTAGCAAAAGCAGCATATAGTGCTAAACAAGAAAGAAGTCTTGGACTAGGAGCAATGGGATTTCATGCGTATTTACAGCGTCATAATATTCCGTTTGAAAGTGCAATGGCTAAAGGCAAAAACATGCAAATGTTTCAGCGTATAAAAGCGGAGGCGAAAAATGCGACAAAAAATCTGGCAGTGGAGCGTGGTGAAGCCCCTGACGCTCTTGGGTACGGGGTTAGAAATGTTCATTTATTGGCTGTGGCTCCCAATGCTAGCAGTTCTATTATCTGTGGGAATACTTCTCCTAGTATCGAGCCATACAGGGCTAATGCATTTACGCAAAAAACTAAATCGGGATCATCTCTATTAAAAAATGAATACCTTGAACACATATTACAAGAAATGGGGCAAGATACAGACGAAGTATGGAAAAGTATTATTACGAATAATGGTTCTGTGCAACATCTTGATTTTCTGGATAATTGGACTAAAGATGTCTTTAAGACTGCTGTAGAAATAGATCAGCGTTGGGTTATAGATATGGCAGCAGATAGACAAAAAGAAATTTGCCAAAGCCAATCATTAAACATATTTTTTCCTGCAAACGTCTCAAAACAGGAACTTCATGCTATACATATGATGGCATGGAAAAAGAAAGTAAAAACCTTATACTACTTACGAAGTGAGGCTATTAAAAGAGCAGAAACAGTTTCTGATGAAGCTCTAAGACAGTATATATTCGATAGTATGGAGGAGGAGGCTTGTTTGGCTTGTGAGGGCTAAACTTTGGACAATTTGGAAGCACGCTCTTGGTTCATACAGCGAAGAGGATGGGTTTGATCCTGCTAATGATAATGCGATTGCACTAATAAGAACAAGTATTTTAATTGTTAATCTTATATGTGCATTCCTTATCATGGCAAATATAATACATAATTGGTGATATATGAGTCTATTAGAAGAACGAGAATATTATAAGCCTTTTGCATATCCGTGGGCATTTGAACATTATAAGACCCAGCAACATATGCATTGGCTTCCGGATGAAGTTAACCTCGCTGATGATCTTAGAGATTACAGAGAAAAACTTACTCCTGAAAATAAAAAACTAATTACGCAAATATTTAGATTTTTTACTCAAGCAGATGTAGATGTTTGCTGTGGGTATGCAAAACATTATTTGCCAACTTTTAAGCAACCTGAAGTAAGAATGATGTTGTCTGCTTTTGCAGCAATGGAGGCTGTACATCAGGAAGCTTATTCCCTGCTCCTAGAAACACTGGGATTTGGGGATCATGAGTACCGAAAATTCTTCGAGCATAAAGAAATGTTAGCAAAACATGAGCATCTTAGTAATTTTGGTATGGAAACTCCGATGGATATTGCTAAAACAATGGCAATATACTCGGCATTTACCGAGGGGGTACAGCTATTTAGTAGTTTTGCTATCTTGCTTAACTTTCCTCGGCACAACCTTATGAAAGGTATGGGTCAAATCGTCACATGGTCTGTGCGAGATGAAACATTACATGTTGAAGGAATGTCACAACTCTTTCGCACTTTCATAAAGGAAAATCCAGATTTATGGACAGATGATCTAAAGTATGAAATATACTGTGCTGCAGAGAGAACCGTGGAACTAGAAGATGCTTTTATTGACTTATGTTTTAAAGGCGCAGAAGTACCCGATCTAACTGCAGAAGAAATAAAAGAATATATTAGATATATTGCAGATCGACGTTTATTAGGTCTTGGAATGAAAAAAATATTTGGGAGTGAGCAAAATCCTTTACCGTGGTTAGATTACATGTTAAACGGAGTTGAGCACACTAATTTCTTTGAAAATAGAGCCACGGAGTATTCTCGTGCTAGCACGACGGGTAACTGGCAGGATATATTTAAATGAACTTTGATCTAGAGTTAGGAGAGGTGAATGTTATTCTACAAGGTTTGGGGGAACTTCCTGCTAAACTCAGTATGAATCTTATTCAAAAAATACAAGAACAGGCTGCACCACAAATGCAGCCACAGATGGTATCCGCAGAGGAAGAAGAATGAAAAAAGTACTAGTAGCACTACTATTGCTTCTTCCGGCACAGGTTTTTGCTGGTGAAATATTCAGCGGAACTGTAGCTGTATCGTCAGACTATGTTTGGCGTGGTTATTCTCAAAATAGTGGCAATGTTGCCGCTAGTGGGGGTGTTGGAGTAGCACTAGGCAGCTTTACAATGGGGGCGTGGGCTTCGCAAGTTGATTTTGATGATGACGCTAATTTTGAGTACGACCTGTTTGCAGGCGTATCTCACGATTTTAACGACAAATTCGGGGTCAATGCGGGGTACATAAAGTATAAATGGGATAAAGGGTATGATGATATCGATGAAGCATATGTTGGTGTAACTATGTGGGATTTAGGTGTTACATACTACAAAGATTTAGATAATTCTGAACTTGACTTTATCAACGTAATATACGGAATTCCCTTCATTGAAAAAGTTGGATTATCATTAGAGTATGGAAAAGCAACAGGATTTGATTCCTATCAGGCTTTAAATATTTCTAAACAGATTGGGAATTATACTTTAGGAGGTCAGATCGGGACGGAAGAAACGGTCATAGGCATTTCTTATAATTTCTGAAAATAAGGGGCGAAAGCCCCTTTTTTTACTGCGGACAAACAGGTATTGACTGTCCAGTCGCACCAACGCTAATAATTCCTGCGCTGCCTGGACCAATACAGTTAACTCCAGGAATCCAAATCTGACTATCTTCACCACTGTTAGTATTTAAATTATTTATTATTTGTAATAGATAATTGTCAATATTACTAAAGTTAGTAGAGTAGTCAGGATAATCCGTAGGATTCATATACTCCATTGAAGTATTCAAAGCATTAAACCCTCCTAGACCCAAATTCATCATATTATCTGAATTGTTGCCCATAAGGCCGTAAAGCTCTGTAGTGTTTTGCTGATCCGCTTGAATTCTAGATATTTGAGTATCTTTATTATACCTTGCCATAGTTTTAGTTGCATCATTAGATAGCCACATAGAACCTAATCCAGCTATTGGGCCCGATAATACTTGTGCCCACTGTAATGCTTCTGACTTCTGAGGCTGAGGAACTATAGAGTTCTGACTCGTCATTGCTAAAGCCATTACTGCTGCTGTTGACGCTTCTCCCCCATTTCCCGCAATCTTTCCTAATGCATCATATCGAGCCTGCATCATTTTTGATTGTGCGATTGCTGCATTTTGCACAGCGGTATAATACTCAGTTGTTTGCGTGCTAGTACACGCGCCTAGACTTAGGACTAATAGCCCTAGAGTCAATAGTTTTTTCATATCATAAGTCCTCCTTATAAAAATTGGGCTAAGCCCTATAATGTTGGCCTAGTGTCAGGAAAGTCTGATGTTGAAGGCCAGTCTCTTAATTTCTGACGATAAGTTAAATAATCATTTCGTTTGGGGTGATCTGGCGTTTGGGATATCCAATCTGTTGCTCTAAGTTCTTGATCACGCCAACTCCGAGCATCTGCTTGTTTTTCTTCTTCCGTTGGAACGAGAACACCCTGAAACTGGTGTTCTATTATCATACCGTCATCATGAGTATCTTTTATCCAATCACCGTCAACCGGATCTTGCCCTGGGTTAGTTATATTTTCTCTTTTCATTTTAGAAACCCTCCAATGTCATCCAAGTAACCCCACAATAGTAGTAATAACCGCTAGCGTAAACGTTATTATCCCATATTTCGACTTTCAAACTGTCTTCAGCATATAAAACAGGCATGCCGTGAACAAGCATATCCATTGGAGATTCCACAAAACCATTTCCATTGGCATAAGTTGTACTAGCATCAGCAGCAGTGTTATAATATAAAAATCTCATGCCTCCAGCAGCCTGTCCATAGCTTGTATCGCCAAACCCTTCAAAATTCATTCCCCCTACTACAAGTCGGCCATTCCATGTTGTACTAGGTGCGATTACGGTCTCTGTACCATCAACTGTGAATCTTACTTTCGTGGTATTAGTGGCGTTAGGATATCTTCCTACAAATGTTCCCATAATGACAGGGTTTGATAAATTTGAGAGATTTAATATCGCAACATAACTATTTGCAACAGAACTCCAAGTTCGAGTGCCCATTTCGTTCATGCCACTCCAAAAGTTCAGGTGCGAGGCGTAATGCCATGTTCGCTGACCGGTGCACATATAGGGAGTACTCGTTCCACCGCAGCGATAAAGAGGTAACTTTTTAGGGTCTGTTACCATATTATAAGTTAAATCATTTCTATAAAATTGTTGAGTTGATGCCACTTTTTTCTCTCCTTATCCTACAGGTAACCAGCCAGGGGTCGCATGAACGTACATCCAGTCAGTAGACCAATTTTTTGTATTAATAACTCCATCAGCAGCCTCACGTAATACATTTACACTATTTCTTCCTAGAGTTAGATTGTTAGTATCGAATGTCCCCGCATAATCAACTACACCGACCGTATCTCCGACACTTGGTGAAGCAGGGAAGTTCATTGTAAATGCGGAACTACTGGTATCGACGAGGTACCGCTCACCAGCTACCGCTGTGAAAGTTGAGGTTTTAGGTGTTGCTTGTAGTTCCAAACCGCCGCCAGCTGCATCTGCCCAAGAAGGAGCAGTTGCCCCGCCATTCATAGTTAAAACTTGAGCTGCAGTACCTTTTGCTAGTCTAGTAATTGTGTCGGTGCCATCAGCATAGATAATATCACCCTGCACAAGAGGAGGATTTAGTTTTGCCCCTGTTACTGCATCATTCGCTATAGCTGCGGTTACAACTGCATTATCATCAATTTTTGCAGAGGTTATCGCATCATCTGCTATAGCGGCTGTTACTACAGCATTATCATCAATTTTTGCAGACGTAACAGAATCATCTGCTAATCTTGCGGTAGCTACATCCGCACTTTTTGTAGCAGGTACTTTAGCATCATTAGCGGCCATTAAGTCCGCTAGTCTTCTAGCTTTAGAATATGCCACTTAGGGCTCCTCTGGCCAATTTTGTGTACCCATTACAGCTTCTAATGCATCCACATCTCCGGCTCCTGCTATCGCTGACTCTAGTCTTGCACATTCAGTAATTACTGCGGCTCGATGAGTTTCGTTAGCTGAAGGTATTGCTACATCTCGTTCTGCTTTTCGTATAACCATCCAATCCGTGCTAGAAAGCAATGCATTGGCTCTACTCTTAACGTCTTCTATCATGGAGGTTTTTAGTCCATAATTAACCAGCTTTTTACTGCTAGCAACCATTGCTCCGTTGCCTCCATCGGCAGAGGGATCCCAAACATGAACGTATAACTGATTACCATCATTATCTTTTGCATCTTCATCATTTAATCTTTTAGCCGTAGTAGTATATTGTCGAGTAGGAACACCATCAACTAAAGTAATGTCTTCTTGGGTAGTATAATAATATGTGTCATTTTTACGTTGCCCGTTAACAATCTCTTTTATCCCGTTAGCAGTTTTAAAGTCTTCATTCGCTACACCCCCTGGAAAGGAGGTATTAGGGAAGAGCTGTTTTAACGTTCCTGTTGCGGTGATTGTACCGTCTTTTACTATTGCGAACATTGTTTTCTCCTTTATCGCGCGTTGGCAGTTTTGAAGGGGGTTTCAGCAAAAGCCATATATGCGTATTGCACCCCGCTATTATTATTCTGTGAATCTGTTCTTAACTTAAAACCGTTTGACGTAAAATCAACATTATAACTAGCGGATGCAAAATCAGCCCAAGCTTCATTAGCCCATAAAGCGTCATCTACGACATTCCAAGGGCTTCTTTTATTGTCAAATATATACCAATTATTTGTTGATCCGGTTATATTCTTTAACATTATCCAAGCAGGACGAAAACCTGTATGAACAAAAGCTCCTGCTGTGGAGCCCGTCCCTAAATATGTGCCAAATTTAGAAAAACCTTCTATCTCTGCAAACGCATAATAAACATAAGTTTTACCACTATCATTTACTTCATTACTGGAATAAATGGTAAAAACATCAGTAGTTGGATCTGTATCATTCCATCTATTATCATTATCATCAAGTATACTACTATCATTTAGACTTAAAGAATGAGTTGCTTCCGTCCCAAATCTATGATAAACACACCAATCAATCTCATGACTACGACACTTAACCATTATTACCTCTGGAAGTTTTCCTAGACCATGCCCAACAGTTTTAACTCCTCCTTCCCCAGTATAAGTGCCTATACTTATACCTGCTGTTGTATTTACGCTTGTTGTAGTAGTATTTAGTGTTCCATCTGTATTTGAACTCCCAGCACCACCACCTGCCTTCCAGTTCCAAGCGCAATAGGTATGAGCAGAAGCATTTATATCAGAATGTCCAGAAGAATCATCAACTGTAAACCCATCACTTGTAAAAGCAACTAAAGAATTATTAGGGTCGGATTCTGTTATTTCAACGTTATCATCATTAGTAAATATTCTCTTACTTACACCCCTAGCAGCGTCATATACATTATGCCAATTAGCTGCTTCGTTTCTAGTTGCAATTATTACTAGATCTGGTTGAAATCCCACACCAGTTAGTGTTCTATCATCTGCGTCGTTACCAGTATAAAGTAAAGTATTAAAATGATCTCCAGGAAGGGCAATAGTAGGGTCAGATAAATTCTTAGAACAGAGGGCTTTAAACCCTGACGGTAATGCATATTTAAAGTCACCATAACCATTACCATCTGTATTGCCTCCGGCAGTTACTGATCCGTTAAATGTTCCATTCTGTCCAAAATTAGCAATGCACTCAACATCATTAGTACTTGGGGGCCCATAGACAAGAGGCTTCCAACCTAGTGCCTTCTTCGCTGCTGTTAATGTGTACGCTGGATTGCTTCCCGTGGCGGGATTACCTGAATTCATCCATGTGCCGTTATCACCAAAATAAACTTTGTTATTATCCATGTCGACAGCAACTTGTAGTATCTCTCCATCAGAAGTAGCAGTGCCATAACTATCAGTTCCCCAGCTTCCACCACTATAATGATATTTTTCGCCAGTACTCAGTTTTATAGAAAGAACATCATTATCCCAGGCACCTCCTTCTACTTTTGTATGCTTAATCGGTGCTATTGCCGCATAACCACCGTTTACGTCAACAAAATAAATTTCATAATACCATTTGCCTGAATCAGGAAACTTAAAGGTTCCACAAGCATCAGAGTGGGCAGTAGTAGTTTGCCATTTTAAATTACCCCAAGTAAGATTGCCAGTACCAGCGTCAGCGGAATTAAAGGTAGCAAAATTATTAGTAGGCGTATCTTTTGAAACCCCGTCATTTAGTAGATTAAAAGGAACCCAATCATTTTCTTGTCCTGAATGGTCTGTACCCAGGCTATCAACCGTTGGGGAGAAAGGAACTGAAGACCAAGACCCTACTTTTGTCACAGTATGTCCTTGACCTGCATCAGTAATTGTACTATTACTATTTGTAACTTGTAAAAACCCTACACCTGTCTCTGCCGAACTATCCCAAGCAATGTCATCAGTTAAATCTGATGTAGGGGGCGTAAAATTAGAAGTATATCTAGCTGTTCCTATAGTGCTTCTAAAACCATAAACACTTCCTTTAAATTGTGCTGCTGATTCTCCTTTGTAGCTCCCAATATACCCATTATCAGTCGAAGCAGCTATAGTACCACTACTACTTGCTGAGGTTCCTCCAACTCCATGGGTATATACAGTCATGGTATTTCCATTTCTTACGACAGCAAAATGGCACCATTGTCCTGCTTTAACATTTCCTGTGCTGGCAACTCCATCAAATATATAACTAGAACCATCGTGGTAATACACTACAATTCTTGAATTACCATAATCCCAATAAATTTGTTGAGATACACCACATGACCAAATACAATCAAGACTGCCGCCACCATCATTTTCTGGGTAAATCCAGCCTTCCTGTGTGAAGCTTTTTGCCGCCAAACTATCTATAGCGGCAGTATGACTTACATACATTCCTTCTACACTTGAGGAGAACCAAGGAGCAAATTTATCTGTTCCTACAGAAAATTTAAGATAACATCCATTAGTACCATAACCCCCGCCTGTATACTCTTTCGGAACCCACTGTCCTGTATCGGAATTTGTTTTTCCAAAATCTGTTACTGCTTTAACTGCACCATCAAAATAATGAAACTCAGCTAAGTTACCATCCATGTATTGTGAATTGTCATCCGCACCACCAATTCGATGAAGAGTCTGTGTACTAATTAATCCTTGCTCATCTTCGTCCTGATAAGAAAAAGAATTATGTAGTTCGGTTGTATATTCCTCAAATTCAACTCCATTTATCCATGTTCTTGAACGATTTCCAGCTGTGCTCTGGGTAGTATCATGTACATGAAAAATGTGATACCAAGCTGTTGGATCTCTTCCTTGAGAATAAACCGTACTTGTTCTAAAATAGGTCGGGGCATAACTTTGTCCATAATAAATATCTTGCCAACCTCCTGAAAGCATAAAAGCTTCTATACCCGCACCGGCAACTGTTCCTGCATTAAAAACATAAGTATTTTGATCTAGGCATAATTTTGCCCAAAAGCTTAATGTATAAGTTTTTCGATTACCCACAGCATTAGGAGTTCTGGCTAAATAAGACTGAGACGAGTAATTAAACCGTAAGGACTGGTCTATCTCGTAGTCATCTGCTTTTCCAGCACTAGAAATTATTTTATGTGCTAATCTACTCATCTAAATAGTTACCCCATTCCTATACCAGGTGCGAACCCATACCAAGTGGTTCCCTGATCTATCGTAAAAAACGCAAATATATCAACTGCATTTGCCCCAGTAGAGGGAGTAGGAGCAGTTGCTGCACCCCAATCTACTGCACCAGGCCATGAAATGCTTCTACCTCCTGTACCATCTTGTTTTATCTTAAGAACAAAAGAGGAAGCATTTCCACTATCAGCAGGATTAGTCCAATTAAAAGTATCAATATTATGCCCCATAGTAATTTCAAACACATTTCCAAGATTTAAATCAAGACCAACTGTAGTACTAGAAGTAGTTATAAGAGTAGCTTCTTCTCTAATTCCTGCATCAAACCTAACTACTTGATTCTCGTCAATATGTATAGCGGGTGTGGTTCCTACTGCGGAACCGAGCCCAATTACTAAGTCATCTGCTGAATCATCTAGTCCTATGTGAAAATCTTGTGCTGCTCCATCAAAAACTATTTTTGTATCTTCCTCACCGGCATCCCCAATCGTTAATGTTGGAGTAGTACCCGACAATAATAAATTATCAGCGACTAACCTGTCTGCGGCAGGAATTTCCTTTATATTATTGTTTGTTGAATCTACAACAAGTGCGTACCTATCTGCCATTATTCTACTCCTACGCTCACCGTTCCGGACCTAGTTGTTACGGTTATAGCTCCGGCTGTTAATTCGACTGTAACTGTAGCGGATCTACCCACTACTTTTAAACTTGCCGCTTCTGCTGGTTGTTCTCCTATAAAAGGCATTTATTTCTCCTATTGATCCTTATTAGGCTCTACTTCATCCCACTTTGTATCTGTCTCATTCCACGCATAAAATTTTCCATCAGTCGGATATGGTGTAGGAGGTTCCCATTGATAAGTAGTTGAATTAAGTGTCCAACTAGAATAGAACTTGGGCTCATAAAAGCCGACCCCATCGTAGTGGTACCCTACTCCTGCATAATTCTTTCTTAGAGCAACTCCGCCATCCGGATCATTACTATTAGGAGCATAATGTACATTACCTCGTGTATTATAAGATGTTTGTACCCACTCTCCTGGACTATCATCAACGAAAGTATCAAAGAACTCTGCCTCTGCTACGATTACTTTATCTACGATACCATTTACTACTTTTGCATAATGTGCCATTTTATTTTATCCTGTATAAGTCCCACTAGAAGTGAATGTATGGTAGGTGTACCCGCCGGAATTAACAACAGTACCACCAGAACCTTTTTGAGCTCCAGAATAGCGAATAATTACTATACCCGATCCTCCAGCTCCCCCATTTCCTGCGGAGGCATTACTACCGCCTCCACCTCCACCGCCTCCGGTGTTTGCAGTACCAGCAGTACCAGCACCGCCATTATTAGATTCGCCTTTGCCTCCACCACCAGCACCACCTGTAGTGTCTCCTGCATTGGAGTAATAAACTCCTCCACCACCACCGCCAGCATAATAACCGCTAGCTCCTGTACTAGTTGCCGTAGCCCAAGACGCATAAGTATTAGAACCATCACCTCCATTTCCTGAGGTCTCGCCTGCACCTCCGGCAGCACCCTTACCGCCGCCACCGCCGCCTCTCCAAGGGTTACCATCGGATGTAGCTCCTCCAGCATTTCCTTGTCCAGTAGTTCCTGAACCTCCGGCTTCAGAGCCTTGTCCTCCGCCACCGCCTCCAGAGCCTCCACTCAGGCCTTCTTCATCTTCATTACTACCACCACCGGCGCCTCCACCAGTAGATGTTGTTCCAAGAGCTACACTATTACTACCGCTGGAACCTCTTCCTCCTGCGGAAGTCTCTGTATTGGTTGCGGCTCCAGCGCCTATTGTAATAGTATTACTTGTGCCAGGAACTACTGTTGTTGTTGCTACTTGCATACCTCCAGCACCGCCACCTCCAGTGCCTCTACCATTAGTTTTATTAGCACCTCCAGCACCGCCACCGGCTACAATCAGAGCTTCGACAGTATAAGCATTTGTATAGTCCAGACCTGCAAAAGGAACCCAACCATTTGTAGCGTCTGCATATATTAAATGCACTGAAACTCTATTATCGTCTAGTACTAGATTACTTGTATCCCCATAAAGTTTTAAACCATTTCTATTAAGAGTAATATTATTAGTGGGTGCGCTTCCTGTTGCATCAACTATAGCTAATTTATCGCCCACTGTTGCAGAAGCAGGTAAAGTAACAGTAATAGCGGTATTTGCTGAATCTACAAGGTATCCTTTTTCTGCTTCCGCTGTAAAACTGCTGGTTTTAGCAGTAGTTTGCCAATCTAAACCTCCCGCACCCGCAGCTAGTTTAGCACTTGTAACTGCATTGTCTGCGATATGGGCAGTATCAATACTTCCATCTACATATTGGTCGCTATCTATACTATTGACGGCCATTTTAGCAACAGTAACTGCACCAGTTTTTATCATTGCAGTAGTTATAGTATCATCATCAATACTAGCATTAACTTTCGGCCCTTCAAATGCTATAATATAGTCAATTACATCCGCTGCCATTAAATTACTAGCAAATGTTATTGTATTACCACTTACTGTATATGCTGCTATCGGTGCCTGTGTTACACCGTTTAAAGAAACCATTAACGATTGTGCGCTTATTGGAGTATACGCTACACTATCTTTTGTTAAAGCATAACCAGCAGTATTATCAGCTGTACTAACTGCATCAAGCAATACATTATTATTTCCGTCTGCGGGTGATTTTCCTAAAAATGGCATTTATTTCTCCTTTACTGTGGATACCTAATAATTACTACACCTGAGCCGCCCGCAGCACCTGCCTGGCCATCGCCACCGTTACCGCCGCCACCGCCTCCAGTGTTTGCAGTTCCTGCAACTGGGTGAACGTTAGTAGCACCTGTTGCTCCGGCACCTCCTCCACCAGTGGCAGTACCACCATTAGCACCATTCCAGTTTCCGGCACCACCGCCACCGCCACGCATAACAGTTGAACCGGTAATAGAAGAATTTACTCCTGCCCCGCCTGCTGCAATAGCGGGCCCGTTTGCTCCTACGGCTCCGGCTCCGCCACCGCCACCACCGGACCAAGGAGAAGCATAACTTGTTGTACCGCCTCCTGCATATCCTTGATTAGCTGTTCCAGCACCACCAGATGACGAAGTATTACTCTGAGTTCCCGCACCTCCACCTGATCCGCCTGATCCACCTGCTCCACTATTATCGTTATGGCTGCCTCCAAACCCTCCTCCGACTGTAGAAATTGAATGAAATACAGAAGTACTACCCTGTGCTGCAGCTCCTCCAGAACCGCCTGCGCCTCCAGCTCCTATTGTAACAGTATAACTTCCAGGAGATAGCTCTAATGCGGCTTCTGCACTTCCACCCCCTCCAGAGGTTTGCCCAGACATATTAGTTCGGTAGCCACCACCACCACCGCCTCCGGCTTGGTAACCTTCGCCACCACCGCCACCACCGGCAATAACAAGGTACTCAACCTCTCCAGTACCGGCAGTAATTTGAAATGTGCCACTAGAAGTAAAAGTATGAATCGTATAACCCCCTGCATTAACTATAGTTCCTCCTGTAGCTACAATTCCAGCGGTATAAGTAGATTTCCAGTTTGCTCCATTATAAACTTTTAGCATCTTCTCAGTGCTAGTACTATCATACCATAAGTCTCCCGCAGCGGGACTACCAGGCGCTGAACTAGCGATTGCATAATATTCTGTTTTAGCCACAGTAACAGCATCATCCGCTAGTTTGGCCGAAGTAACAGCACCGTCGTCAATATCTGAAGCTACCACGGTATTTGCGGGTATGCTTAATGAATTTAACTTAGTTAAAGCCATTAGGTGATCTCCATAATCCCCAAGGTTGCATCAATAGAATTTGCAGCTCCTGCTTTTACTCGTAATTTATCTGAAGTTTCTAAAATATATTTTTGTCCTGCTAACACTTCTAAGGTTGTTCTTGCGGGTATGCTTACTTGTTCAAGAAGACCATAGTCTTCCCCAGCGGTACCGTGAGAATTAGCATCCTCCCATTGCACACTAACAGTTACAGCATTTGCTGTCTTATTACAGAGTGCTAAACCAAGGATTACTGTAGTGGTACTGTTACCAACGGTGTACATATCTACATAGGTTGTTCCTACGTTTAACTCACCGTGGCTTTTAAATGTATTTGCCATAATTTTATCCCAATGCGATTGCCAATGCTGTGGCGTCGTCTACTGTCGCCCCTGAGGAAGCAAAAGTAATAGTATCTGATCCCGCCGCTGTAGTAATAGTTACATTTGATCCCGCTGCTAAAGTAAGAGTATCTGCTGCTGCGTCTGCTACTACATCTGATTGCCCTGATACTGAAATGGTTTTAAATGCTACTTCCGCCATAGCTGTTTGCGAGGCCGAAAAAGCTAGTTTATCTGTATTTACAGTTAGGACATCGTCTGCTGCTGCGCCATTGACCAATACTACAGAAGTTCCATTGGATGCCGTGTAATCTACTCCGTTATCTAAGAGTACACCGTTTAAGAAAACTAATACTTCGCCTGCAGTATAGTCCAGACCTGTAAAAGTAGTCTGATTACTTGTGCATACGAATTCAGTTACAGAATTTTTAGTTACAGTTCCTGTTATTGCTGATACTGTTGATACTATTGGTGATGTTGACATTTAATTATCCCATTGTTGCATAATATACTCGAAACAGTCCATCTGCATCATACCCGTCAGCCGCCTGTGTTGCAAACCTAAGAGTTCTTGCTACATTACCTGAGCCCATATCGACATGCCCCCTTGTAGTAACTACATACTCACCGTAAGGATCACTATAAGCTTCCCATTCGTACCACCATCGTCTACCGTTGTCAATAGAAAAAAGATTTCCTACCGAGAACCAAATATTTGCAACAGAACTCCACCCATCATGTCTTATAGCATTAGTTGTTTCTGCGAGACTCATATTACCACCTGTCCATGCGTATGTAGAAGTAGTAAGGTATCCTGAAGTTTTAATACTACTACCATCTCCTAACTGAACCCATCTTTCTCCATTTGCTTCTTGGGACGTATTCCATTCCATAAATCTAATTTGGTTTACTCCGCCTGCAGGAATACTAAAATCAATATTATTTTGTCCCGCAGTACTAGTAACTAACCCTTCCGTGCAGTCTGTCCAACCTCCACCAACATCTGCCCAGGTCAATCCTCCAGTATTTCCGGACTGCTTACTTAGAAATTGACCGTTAGATCCAGCATTGCTAATCTGTAATCTTGCTTCATCGACTGCTTCATCTGCTATTGCGGCTTGTACAACTGCATCGTCTGCTATAGCGGCTGCTACAACTGCATCGTCTGCTATAGCGGCTGCTACAACTGCATCGTCTGCTATAGCGGCTGCTACAACTGCATCGTCTGCTATAAGTGCGCTTGTTATAGCATCATCGGCTATCTTAGCAGTAGTTACCGCATCATCTGTTATTTCTGAAACTGTAATCGAGTTTGCTGCTAAATCTTCTGCTACAATTACATCTACTCCAATTTTAGCGGAAGTAATTGCGTTGTCTGCGATTTTTGCGGTTGTTACTGCATCATCAGCTAAAACATCTGTTGTTACCTTAGTCCGTGCCATACTATTATTCCATTACCGGTCTAGTATCTGGAAAATCAGAGGTACTTGGCCAGTCTCTTAATTTTTGTCTATATGCGGCTATTTCTGTTTTCTTTGGGTGGTCTGTAAGCAAAGATAATGTGTCTGTTTTGTGAAGTTCTCCGTTTCTCCATTCTCGACCATGAACTTTATTAATAAGTAATTTCTCTTCATCTGTAGGGTATCTTGAAACATCTTCGTGCGAGTACCCCTCACTTGTAGGGTACGCTTCCTGTGCAAAAGCTAAAGAGCCTACTATAGTATTGCTTACTCCGTCTTTTGTTATTTTTATTTCTGCCATATTATGCCCCTATACTGGTTGGAAAAATAAGTACAAGCCCGTTTCCACCGCCCCCACTATTGGTGGCAGCAGAGTAACCATAAGAGCCTCCTCCTCCAGAACCTGCACAACCTCTTTGACCATACACAGTTCCACCACTAACACCATTAGCACCTTGAAAAGGAGCGGACATACCCATATAAAGTTTACTATCTCGAACAAACCCATAACCTTTAGCATCCATAGCACCTGTTCTTTTTTCGAAAGTAGCATCATAATCTACTTGATAATTATCGTAATTAACTTCTGTAGTAAGAACTCCTATAAAAGCTTCGACTGTTGGGAAGCTATTTTCATGGTGATCGCCTGCGGAACTGTCTGTCGCACGATTGAAGAACTTATATGGATTAAGGTCTCCTTTTTCGACGTTCAACATACCTCCCATAGCCGTGTATCCATAGTGGCTAAATGCATCAGGGGCATCGTTTCCAGTTGCCCAAAGTCCAACAGCTCCTCCACCTCCCATAACATAAGCTGTATTGTTTACTGATGCAGTTATTGCTGAACCTTTTCCTCCTGTAAAATTACCTAAAGTACCTCCGGTTGCAGTTCCTCCAGCAGCCCCAGTAACGTGTGTACTATCATTACTAGCTCTCGTACCTCCTCCAGCTCCACCGTTTCCTGTCATTGTACTAATTCCGGAACCTGAAAAAGTAGTTGCGCCTCCTGCATTTCCATTTGTAGTAGTGCTGCTCGCGTTAGCACGATCTCCTCCAGCTCCTATTGCAATAGTATAAGTCGTACCAGATTTAAGGTCTAACTTGCTTACAGCACAGCCGCCTGCGCCTCCACCAACGGCACCTCCGACGTTATTATGAGTTGCGCCTCCTGAACCCCCTCCTCCTATTACATATACATAGGCTGTTAAGTCATATGAAGGAGTCCATGTTTGAGAAGTCATAAAGCTTATAGTAGGTAGTTGTCCTCCTCCACTCGATGCTTTTCCTAATACTGCCATAATTAAATCTCGAACCAACCAATAGTACTACCAGCATATACTAATTGAACACTATTGCCTTGAGGTAATGTACCGTCATCTGTGGATGAATTAATTTTTTCACTCCCATTAGCAGATATTGTTACTGTTCCTGCTCCTGCATTACATATAATTATTGAGTTTCCGTCAGATCCTGCGGGTAAATTTACAGTATAAGCTGAACCACTATTAATAAGTAGCTGATCTTTAGCAGAGGCTGTAAAAGGAGAACCGCTGGTTTTTACTTCCCAATCGTTATAAGCACCCCCTACTGCTGCCCAAGAATTATCTCCCCTTAAAAAAGTTGAAGAAGAAGCAGTACCAGATGCCGATAACTGTGCTACACCAACCGCGTCATCAGCCATTAAAGCATTTGTGATTTGGTCATTTGCTATATGTGCAGTATCAATACTTCCATCTACATATTGATCACTATCTACACTATTAACAGCCATTTTATCGACAGTGACCGCATCATCCGCTAGGTCAGCAGTTACAATAGTACCATCTACAATTTTTGCTGATGTAACTGAATTATTGTCTGGTACTCCGATTACAAAAGCTGTTGCTGCATATCGTACTACTTCGATGCTTGATCCATTTGCTATATTATCATCAAATGTTAATGTAGTACCACTTATACTGTATGTTGCTTTTTCCTGATAAACACCGTTTACAAATACTTGAGTATTTTTTTCATCTAAAGGATCGCCACTTAAAGTATAAGCAGCAGTACTTCCATTACCAGTAAACTCATCTACAAATATTCCTAAAGGGGTTTGTCCCGATATCATTACATTTGTAGGACGATAAGGATAAACAAATACATGATTAGCGCTTTCTACATAAACTAAAGGCTGTGAAAAGGAAGGCTCAGAAGTTACTAAACCACCTGCTGTATCTGCGCTTAAATAATACCATTGTCCTACTGTAAGACCGTGTGAACTTAACTCAAACCGTCCAGACTGTGCTACTGTGAATGTGTTACTATCCGCTACTTCAGTGACCATTCCAAGTGCTAAAGTAGCCGCGCTATTTGCTTGTGCTTTTACCCAATTTGTACCATTATGGCGAATACAATCTTTTACCGAAAATCCGTGACTCGATTGCGTTACCTCTGTAGTTGCTCCACTCGCAGTACCACCACCGCCTGCAATAGCAACTATATTATTCGAATTATCACGAATATATAGTTTAGCATCAGCGGTGTTGATTGCAATTTCGCCTACTGCAAGATCACTTGTCGTAGGCGCATCTCCAGCTGTATAACTACGTTTTGGTTTGATTACCTGAGCCATGATCTATCCTATTAGTATGTTCCGCCGTCTATTGTTCCTACTTCTAGGTCGAACGAAATATTTCCGCTAGCTCCCGTACCTCCGCCTGTAATACTTGAATCAGTGCTAGAAATTACTACTTGAGTTATATCGCCTGTTCCATAGCCGTATGCTTCAATTTTTTCTTTAATCGCACCCGCACTCATTAAATGATCGTCAACATCATTAAATTCACTACCAATATCGATATCGCTTACTGTGTGCCCACCAATTATAAGGTCGCCGGTTACATTACCTGTTACGTTACCTGTTACGTTACCTTCTAGGTTTGCTACAACTGTACCTGCGGTTCCAGAAAATACTTCCGAACTATTAGTAGCATCAGGAATAAATGTAAATTTACCTGTACTATCATCAAACCCGAAGAAACCTATTTTTGCGTCACTACCATTGTGCCAACGGAATTCGATACCTCTATCTTTATTATCGTCAGAACCAGGCGCGGCATCTCCCCCAATCGTAAAGATGGGATCGTCGACAGTAGTTGTAGTCGAGTTAACAGTAGTTGTTGTACCATTAACAGTCAGGTTTCCAGTTACAGTTAGACCACCAGCAGTTGTAAGAGTTACATCTGTAGCATCTCCAAGCGTAACACTGGTAGAAATCGCTGGCAGAATTAAAGATGCTATTTCATCTGCTGTAATTCCTGTTGCAAGTACTGGTGTACCTGCATTATTTTTAATAGCGCCCCCAATAGCGATAGGAGTATTAGCAGTAGAAGGGTCTCCCACATAAAAAGTGTCACTACCTTTACTATAGGCTAATTCTCCTACTGCAAGCGTTGAAGGAGCACTTGTTCCTGTAGATCTTTTGATTTTAATTACTTGTGCCATAATAAAAGCCTATTGAGTCTTAATAAGACCCTCCGTCTAAAGTATCAGAATCTCCTGTACCCATTGCAACTGGAACCCAGTTAAAAACATTAGAAGAAACTTCTCTGTAGATTTTTAATGTCTCGGTATCTGTTTCATACCAAAGATCTCCTTGCTCTACAGTATCCCCAGTAGGGGCATCCGCACCTCTAAAACTTTGATCTGCAAGTTGTTGCAAAGCAGTCTGTAGATTGCTAGATGTTATAGTATTGTAAGGAGTTACAGCAATATTTGCTGCATCTTGAAATTGTGCTGGAAGTGCAAGATTATTTACCGTAACAAGAGTAGTACTATTATCATCTAAAGTTACCTGAATACTACTGTTATTTGTTACTGAAACAGAGGTGACTTCTTCAACTATCTCTACCTTTGTTCCTAATGTGGTCATCGAGTTACCTCCGGATTTATAGTCACACTTCCTTGTATAAGTCTTTTAACAGTTGCATCTCCAGAAGTATGAATTTCTAAATCGTATACGTATCTACCGGCAGCAATACCTGAAGTAGTAGCGGCTTGCATTTCCATTTTCATTGTTCCATTTGTCGCATTTACTACAGTTACTGTGAAACTTGCCGTGGCACTAGAGGCCGCATGAGTCGTACGCAGCTGTGCCCTGCCTGAGTAGCCAGTAAGATTTTTCGCCGATCCTCCCTCTGTAATTGTCAAGTCAATCGCAAAGTCGGAGCCTTGGTCGATCACTAAGTCGTATGTTGCTGCGGTCATTTATATCTCCATTCTGAAATTATATCTCAAAGGACATGCTTAGTCAAGTTTTATTTTTGCGGTGGTTAAGTAGAAGTATTGCCTAGGTTGCCTAGATGAACTCTTAGAACAGAAGAACCACTAACCTCTTCAAATACTTTTACCGAATCTGAAAAAAGTTTCAATCGACTATTTGCGGTAGTATTTGCAACTTCTAAGGAGCCCGTCGCAATACTGTTTGTACTTATATGCCCTCCGTCTATAACTGTAAAATTAGTTCCTCCATCTGTAGAGAATCCCCCATCTCCTGCACCTCCTCCACTATGGAAGGTGACAAGACCGGTAAAAGAAGTCCCTGTTTGTATAGCTCCAAAGTCAACCTCACTAGGACCAACTGCATTTCCATCTCTGGTATTATTTGTTATACCTTCTACAGCGGAATACTTAGAATAATAAATAGTATTGTTTGTACTATTAAAAGTAGGAGGGCTTTCACTCCATCCACTTGTCATACCACTTAGCCCAGGCGGGTTAGAAGTAAAGTTATAAGTAACTGTTACGCCAGAGTCGGGATCAGTACTGTTACTAGTGTTATACACTATCCCGTTTGCGATTCTGGGAGCATTTGCCCCTGGATCTCCATTATCAGGTGTCTCGCCTGTTGCTCCTGTCTTACTCTTTGAAAGACTTTGTACTTTTTTATAAATTGAAACAACACCATCCGCATCATATGCTCGTATCGTATAAGTTACAGAGGCATTATCTGCGGTCATATTGCTATGATCGGCATATCTTAGTGTTTCATTTGTTTCTCCTGCTAAAGCTCCAGAAACAACGGTTCCTGTAACAGAGGACTGAGTTATGCTTACTCCGGCTGCCTGAGCAGTAAAAGTATTTGCGGTTGTTCCACTTGTTGCAGCAGTTAATAAAGTAGCTCCTCTATAAATTCTGATGTCGGTCCCTGAGCCAGAGTAGGAGCTAACGGTTCCATCAGTAGCGGCTGTCAGAACGTGCGCTTCATTCGTAACAACAATAGTTAGAGCATCTGAGCCATCTTGAACTCCATAAACAGAGACAGAATCAGTTGCAACTGCAGTTCCATCTTCAAAGAAAGTTACTTTAACAACATGCGCGTCGCCTGAGGTAGGCTCATCGTTTTGCGCCATTGTATAGTCATCGTCAGTACTTGCCGCTTGCTTCTCTGCAAAACCACTACCAGAGTCGACTTCAAATTTATAAGTTGCTGTTGCTCCCTGTGCTAACCCTTGAGGGGCCGCTGTAAAAGTGAGAGTAGTATTTTCTGTTCCTTGCTGCGTAAAAGGAATAGCATATCGATTTGCAGTTAATTTTACTGCTTTAGCGTTAGACCCCGTTGCGCCTTCTACATATTGTGCTGCTAAAACTGCTGTTGCCCAATCTGCTGCGGGAATACTATGAGTGTCTTCTCTATTTATTGCTGCTGCGGTTATTTTCCATAAATATTGATTATTAGCTACAGGGGAGGCTGCTGTCTGGCTCCAGTTATTTATATTATTAGTAGCTAATGCACCTGTGGCAAAAGTATAAACAAGTGCCCCAGTTGGGTCAGCAGGAGCACTGTCTGAGTTTGTTAATTGATACAGCTCTACTATGGCTGAATTTAGTCCCTGCCCTCCTGACCATTTAACTGGCTCTGTCCACTCTGCCCTTGCAATTTCATCTGTTGCACCACTACTATTACCTGTTGCTGCAACTACCCAAACAACATGATCTGCGTTTGTTGCATCTACTGGTTCGATATACCATCCTGTACCATTACCTGCCGTATCTATAATTTGATTGTTTGTAAGAGCTGCAGAGCTTTGTCCTGTTGCAACTCCAGTAATTTTACCAGCATTAGCCCCCGATAAAGTAACAGTTACAGTAGGAAATAAATTGTCATCGCTCGGATCATCAGTTGGCTCAGCTATTGAGCTCTTATATAAATACAGAATACCACTAGATCCGGCTGCTGCAAGGGCTGTTGCGCTTACTCCATTCCCCGCATCAACACCGTTAGCTGCAGTAGGATGAACGAGAGAGCTTACTCCGTTTCTTATATGTTTAATCCAATAGTAATAAGTTGTGTCCGAAGTAATATCTGGAAATGGATCTTTATACTCTGTAATTGCCTCTGCTGCCGTCATTGGTGCAAAAGATGTAATAGGGCTTGCATCAGTAAAACTATTACTAGTATGTCTATAAATGACGGTATTCCAGGCAATTTCTACATTTTTACCGTCTTTTACTTTAAGGCCAAAAGTACCCGCATTATCCCATGTTAAATTAATGGCATTGTTTGTACCAGTAGCAACTAAGTTTGTGGGATTATCGGGTTTTGGAGGCTCGGCTCGACCAGTGCCTCCAGCGCTTCGACCCCCTCCTGAAGGACCTAACTGCTTCTGCTTTCCTGCGATTTTATAAACTGAGTCATCATGTTCTTCAGCAGTTACTTGTACTAAACAATCTTCCTTTACCTGTAAATTACTAATTCTAAAAGGTTTATCTGTCCAATTAAAGCGAGGATAAGTTATTAAAATTATCTCGCCTGCTAATAATAGAACACCTTGCGGCCCTAGTTGAAAACTAATTTTTCTTGCATATCGGGAATCAATTAAATACTGTTCCGCGTTCATCCTAGCATTAAAATAGTTCGTAATTAATGGAGTTTTTACAGTTTTTTTCTTAGGTATTCCTCTATCTTCTTTTAAATAGTCACTATTATAAAAACTTACACTACGCTTATCATATCTTATGGCAGGATCAGATATACCTACTGATACAGTATTGGCACTACCTTTTAACCCCGCATCATCAACAGTAATAGCTCCAATAATATCATCCGCATGAATTCGTCTAGGATCAGTATAGGCAACACTGTCATAAGTTAT
>CEUZ01136863.1_pt1 | contig 49942 bp, 54 predicted proteins | sample 361511 | NCBI WGS metagenome assembly CEUZ01 (sample SAMEA2622822, study PRJEB7988) | marine metagenome | biome: marine biome (ENVO:00000447); feature: surface water layer (ENVO:00002042); material: "saline water (ENVO:00002010), including plankton (ENVO:xxxxxxxx)" | depth 5 m
TCTATTGAAAAGAGAACAGTAGGATTTTTTAACTACCCTATGAGTCAGGTAGCAGATATCCTTTTACCTAGAGCAGATCTTGTGCCAGTTGGAGAAGATCAAGCTCCCCACATCGAGATGACAAGAGAAGTGGTAAGAAAATTCAATAGAATTTTTGAACCGATTTTTAAGGAACCTGATACTAAAATAGGAAGAGTTCCTAGACTTAAAGGTATAGACGGCAATAATAAAATGAGCAAATCTAAAGGCAATGTTATTGAGCTAAGATTCTCAGAGGAGCAAGTAAATAAGGCTGTAATGTCAATGTACACTGATCCAAAAAGATTAAAGGCAACAGACCCAGGTACAGTAGAAGGAAACCCTTTATTTCAATATCATGATGCATTCAATCCAGATAAAGAAAAGGTAGATGATTTTAAGAAAAGGTATAGAGAAGGAAAAGTAGGAGATGTCGAAGTAAAAAAGGATCTAGCTGAGACTTTAAACAATTTCCTTTCGCCTATAAGGGAAAAGAGGGAATATTATGAAAATAACCCTAAAGAAGTGGAAGATGCCCTAATGTCTGGGACAAGTAAGGCAAGAGAAATAGCTAGCGAAACTATGAAAATGGTCAGAGCAGCAATGAAGATAGATTCATACACGTCAAAATGGTAGTACAAAATCCTGCTTCTCCAAGTTTTGATAATTTTAAGGAACTATCAGAATCTTATAACTACATTCCAATATTTATTAAGATTAATAAAGGGAAGTTTTCTCCTGTATCTGTGTATAAAAACTTAAATAACAAATCAAATTCTTTCTTGCTTGAATCAGTGGAAGGGAATAAGGAATTTGCCAGATATAGTTTTATTGGAATAAACCCCAAAGAAATTATAAAAACAGGAAAGAATGAAAATATAGCAAATGCTGATCCACTTATAATTCTTGAAAAAAGTATAAGTAACATAAAAAGGGCTGAGATAATAGATCTTCCTCAATTCAGTGGAGGGGCAGTAGGTTTCCTGTCATATGAAGCAGTAAGTTATTTTGAACCAAGTGTAAAAAAAATTAAAGATTCTTTAGCATATTTTCCTGAAAGTATTTTTCTCATAGGAAGTTCTCTGATTATTTTTGATCATGAAGAGGAAAGTATTTTTGTTGTAAGTAATGCAGACTTAAGGGATGGGGCAAATTTCGAAAAACAATACAATGATTGTTTAACAGAAATAGAACATATAATTTCTCAAATAACTGAATCTAATATTGAAGATGAAAAAAATAAACCTGAAAAAAATAATCTGAAAATAGAACATATAACCCCAAAAGAAAAATTTATGGAATCAGTAGAAGATACTAAGAAATTAATTTACGAAGGAGAAATGATTCAGGCAGTTTTATCTCAAAAGTTAAAAGTTAAAACCGAGTCATCAGCAATAGATATTTTTAATTCATTAAGAAATATAAATCCTTCCCCCTACATGTTTTTATTGGACTTCGAAAATTTTCAAATAATCGGCTCATCTCCTGAACTACTGGTCAAACTAGATAACAATAAAATCGCTGTTCACCCTATAGCTGGTACCCGGCCAAGAGGTAAAACCGATGAAGAGGATCGCAATAATGAAAAAGACTTATTAAGTGATGAAAAAGAAATATCGGAGCATTTAATGCTTTTAGATTTGGGAAGGAACGATCTAGGTAAAATTGCTAAACCTGGAACAGTTAATGTAACCCAACAAATGGAAATAGAAAGGTACTCTCATGTTATGCACATAGTATCTCATGTAGAGGCAGAATTATCAGATAACTATAACGCATTTGATGTTCTAAGATCTGCTTTTCCTGCTGGTACTGTTAGCGGGGCTCCTAAGGTTAGGGCAATGAAGCAAATTTCAGAAAGAGAGCCATTCCAACGTGGCCCATATTCTGGTGCAGTAGGATACTTCTCTTTTGATGGAAGTATGGATACAGCAATAGCTATAAGAACGATTGTATTGAAAGAAAATACTGCAATCATTCAAGCAGGAGCAGGGATTGTAGCTGACTCTGACCCTGAAACAGAACATAACGAATGTTTAGCTAAGATGGGAGCCTTGATAAAGGCTTTGGAATATGCAGAAAGATCAAAAAATCCATAACCATATTTTTCCTGACATAGATAAATATAAAAGACTTTCTGAACAATATAAGTCGATAGTCATATCAATTGAAATCCCTAATTTTAATAGTGACGGAGTATTATTATTGAGTCATTTAAATTCTGATCAAAAAAGCCCAGGTTTTATTTTCCAAAGAATATCTTCAGGGAAAAAACATCCAACCAAAACCATGATTGGCATTGAAATAGAAAAAATAATAACTATCAACAACGCGAATCCTATGACAAAGTTAAGAAAGATATTAATGGACCAAAGAAATAATATTTATTGTGAAGAAACTATTGATCATATTGGCGCATTTGGATACGTATCATATGAATGTTTTAAATACTTTGAAAAAACGCCTAACTTCAAGGCAGACCCATTGGGATGTCCTGAATCTCTATTTTTAGTCCCTAAAACAATTGCTACAATTCACCATGACCAAAATACATTAACATTATCTACAATTGTATCGTCATCCCAAGAAATAGATTCTTATGAAAAAGGCAAAAATAAACTAGAAGATTTGGCGAAAAATATATATTCCTTTAATTTTAATCTAAATAAAATCAATGCTGAAATTGATAGATTTTTAAATACTAAAAGTCTTCCAATTGTAGAAAAAAAAGACTATTTAAAAAATATATCAAATATAAAAAACCAAATTATTGAAGGCGAACTTATTCAATGTGTATTAACTCAGAGGTTCCAAAAATCTATAGAAATAGAGAATGCTAATTTGATATACCATCTGTCTAAGAACTATCCATCAGAGTATTTATATCAATTGGTTTGTCCTGATTTCTCAATTACGGGTTCTTCACCTGAGATGTTTCTATCAGTTAAAGGGAATATTGCAACCATAAGACCTGTTGCAGGAACAATCGGGAACAATCCCAATATAGATAGTAGTGAGTTAGAAATTAAATTAAAATCCAGCATTAAAGATAAAGCCGAGCACATAATGCTTGTAGATTTAGCAAGAAATGATCTAGGTAAAGTATCAAAAAAAGGGACAGTAAAAGTAAAAAGTTTAATGGAAACTCAAATATATAATAATGTGATCCACCTTGTTTCAGAAGTAACCGGAATAATAACAAATGATAAAGATTCTCTCGATGCATTTTCATCAACATTTCCAATAGGAACATTGGTTGGTGCACCAAAAATTAGAGCATCAGAACTTATTAATGATCTGGAACCAGAAGGAAGAGGGCCATACTGTGGGGCAATAGGATGGTTCTCAAAAAATGGCAATATTGATACCAGTACTATAATAAGAACGATAATAAAAAAAGATGGCAAAGTTTCATTTAATGGTGGAGGAGGAATAGTATTCGACTCTGTTCCTGAGGTAGAATATCAAGAAACCTTAGACAAAATGAGGGCTTTTATATAGATATGATTGTTTTATTAGATAATTACGATAGTTTCACTTATAACCTTTTTCAATACATGATTGATCTTGGCGCAGAAGTTAATGTATTCAGAAACGACGAAATAAGTATCAAAGAAATTCAGTCTTTAAATCCTGAAAAAATAGTCATATCTCCTGGCCCCTCAAATCCAGAAAATGCAGGAATTTCGGAAAAATTAATTAAACATATGGCAGATAAAGTTCCTATATTAGGAGTTTGCCTAGGACATCAATGTATTGGCTCAACATTTGGAGCAAAGGTCGGATATGCAGGCGAAATAAAACATGGAAAGACTTCAATAATTACACATGACGGAAAAGGTATTTTTAAAAATATAAAAAACCCTCTTAAAGTAGTAAGATATCACTCACTTGCTATAGAAGAAGAAACCTTGCCAGAAGAATTAGAGGTTTCTGCAAGAAGTGATAGTGGAGTTATAATGGGTGTTAGACATAAAGAATACAACGTAGAAGGCATACAATTCCATCCTGAGTCAATTTTTACAGAGTTTGGCATGGAAATGATAAAAAATTTTCTAGGTAAATAATGGAAAACAAAAATATAATAGAAGCAATAAAATTGATTTCAAAAAATGAAGATTTATCTTTTGAATTAGCTAACTCTACAATGGATGAGATAATGAGAGGAGATGTTACTCCTGCTCAATTTGGATCATTTATTATGGGGCTCAAAATGAAAGGTGAGACTTCCACTGAGATAGCAGGGCTTGCCACAGGGATGAGAGAGAAATCATTAAAAGTAGAACTTGATGAGCCTTTACTAGATACATGCGGAACAGGCGGAGATGGTTTAAAGACTTTCAATATATCTACATCTGTTGCATTTGTGGTTGCTGGTGCTGGAGTTAAAGTTGCTAAACACGGAAACAGAGCAATATCTGGATCCTCAGGAAGCGCTGATGTCCTTGAAGAAATGGGTGTAAAAATAACACTATCTCCATACTCAGTTAAAAAATGTATTGAAGATATTGGTATAGGTTTTATTTTTGCTCAATCGTTTCACCCAGCAATGAAATTTGCATCACCATTAAGAAGAGAGGTGGGAGTTCCTACTGTTTTTAATATATTAGGACCGCTCACAAACCCTGCAGGCGCATCTAATCAGTTGATAGGAATATCTAATTATGAAGCTGCAGAAAAAGTAGCAGAGGCTTTAAAAATTCTTGGCACTAAAAATTCATTAGTTGTAAATGGTCATAATAATCTTGACGAAGTAAGTATTGAAGGAAATACAACCATATGGCAAGTGTCAGGAGACTCTGTAAAGAGAAGGAGAGCAAGAATATCTGACTTTGGGCTTCCAGAATCAAATTTAACCAATTTAGTTGTTGATAGTATTTCTGAAAGCGCTGAAACTATAAAAGATATATTTGATGGAAAAGGTTCTGACCCTTTAGATAATAGTCCAATTGCATCAAGAAGAAATGCGGTAGTGATTAATTCTGCTTCGGCATTAGTTGCTTCTGGTAAAACTGATAGTTTTCATGACGCAGCTGAAATGGCAAAAATCTCTATTGATAGCGGCGCTGCTCAATCAAAATTATTAGAACTAATAAATTTGAGCAACAAAATGGACTAGTTAATGAAATACGGAGACGTTCTAGAAAAAATATTAAATTACAAAAAGAAACTAGTTGAGGAAAATAAAGTTAAATCACCGATTAGTGTTCTTGATAAATCTATAGAAAATTATTCGGCATCTGACTTTTTATCAATATTCGATTCTTCGAATGTTGCTCTAATTGCAGAAATTAAAAGATCTTCAGCTTCAGCGGGAGAAATTAATCAAAATATTGATCTTGAAGAATTTGCTTTAGATTATATAAATAATGGTGCATCAGCGATTTCAATCTTAACTGAAAAAACAAAGTTTAGTGGCTCAATATCTGATCTAAAGAAAATAAGTGAAATAGGTAGAAAAATGAATACACCGATTTTACAAAAAGATTTCGTAATCGATGAATATCAAATTTTAGAGGGAGCCACAAATGGTGCATCAGCGATTTTGATTATAGTTTCAATATTAGAAGAACATAAACTGAAATCATTATTAAATTTGTGCTCAGAGATTTCTATTGCACCTCTTGTAGAAGTGTTTAACGAAAAAGAATTAGATATCGCTTTAAACCATGGAGCGAATATAATCGGAATAAATAATAGAAATTTAAATAATCTTGAAACATCTCTGGATGTTTTTGAAAAATTAGCTCCTGCAGTCCCTAAAGATAAAATTCTAATCGCAGAAAGCGGATTAAAGAATATTGATGATGTTAAAAGAATGGCTAATGCAGGAGCCGATGCTGTTTTGATTGGAGAATCTATACTGATTAATAACAATATACAGAGCCATATTAAGCAATTATCAAGTGTAAAAAAATGCAAGTAAAAATTTGTGGGATCAGGAGTATAGAGGCTGCTGAAGCCGCTGTTAAATATGGTGCAAATTATATTGGGTTTATATTTGTAAGTGGATCAAAAAGAGAAATAGGGACACAAGAATGCTTAGAAATAACAAATAATATAAAAAATAAATTTCCAGAATCAAAAGTGAAGTCTGTTGGATTATTTGGCAATCAAGATTTATCTGAAATTGATGGGATTTTAGATGAAACTGATTTAGACATGATACAACTTTGTGGAGACAGAGATTTTGATGTAAGCATTCCTTCTATAAGACAAATAAGAATAAGAGAATCAGATAGTTCAGATCAAATCTTAGACTACGTACAAAAAGCTTTATTGGTGCATAACTATGTAGTTTTGGATAGTTACCATGATAAAAAACTTGGAGGTACAGGGAATAAATTTGATTGGAATAAAGCAAAAAATGTTATAGGCCTAACTAATGTATTAGTATCTGGAGGACTAGATATAAAGAATATAGAATCCCTTATCAAAGATTTTTCACCATATGGTGTTGATACCTCATCAGGCGTAGAAACTAATGGAGTTAAAGATATAGAAAAAATTAAAAAATTTTTAGAGTTATCTAAAAAATAAATTGATTTTTACTATGTTAGTGACGTTAGGATTATTCTAAAATCTCTGCATAACCTTGATCTTTTAGATATTTAAATAAAGGGCTGTCAGACGATAGAACAATTGTATCTCCCTCATTTAATGACTTAGCATAGGTCTCTAAATATCTCTTAAATGCATACAACTCAGGATCTTTGTTAAGAGATTCTGCCAAAACTGCTATAGCCTCTGATTCTGCTTCACCTCTTAATCTTGCAGAAGTACCCTCGGCAGTTTCAACTAGCACAGTAACTTGTCTATCAACATTAGCTCTTATTTCAGCATCTCTTTGTGCTCCTTCAGCTCTAAGACCACTAGCAATTCTCTCTCGTTCGGCTTGCATTCTAGCAAACACAGAATTCTGAATTGCATCTGGAAAGTCGGCTCTTTTTATTCTTACATCAATAATCTCTGCACCAAAAACATCTATTAGAGGCAACTTATATCTAATTTCAAATCCTTCTAATTCAGAGGGCGATGGAGATGTTTTCATCTTTTCAATTTCCTGGCTAGTTGCTGGCCTTGAATCAGATACATTAGATTTAGAAATAAGTTCAATCTTTAGAGAAGAGTCAGTTAATCCTCCTGGCAAATTAATTGCTTCTTGCCTGCTTATATCAACAAGATTGCTTGCTTTTGTTACTCTATTCATAATCAACTCTCTAACTTCAGAAATTACTTCTTCCTGGTCATCTTGCGCAACCTCATCCCTCAATCTTGAATTAACTATATCTCCTAATTTTGATTCTGCCTGCAACTCATTTCCAATTGCTTGAAAAAACAATAGAGGGTCAACAATTTTATATCTTGCATAAGCATCTATTACTAGATTTTTCTTATCTTTAGTTAGCAAACTAGTTGGTGGAGCATCAATCCTTAATAATCTTCTATCAAATTTAGTTACATTTTCAACTATTGGAGTTTTTATCTTTAATCCCGGACTTTGATGGTCTCTTTGAAACGCACCGAATCTAGTCACAATAGCCAATTCAGTTTCATCAACTACGAAAAATACTTGAGGCAATCCTATGAAAAGGAAGACCAAAACTACAGCTATTGGAATCAATGTCTTTCTCATTTATTCAATACCTCCAGATTTACCATCAAGTTGAAGAAGTGGTAGTGCAGACGCTGAATCAGAAATAATGTACTTCTTTATTCTCGGCAAAATATTATCAATTGCATCAAGGTATAGCCTTGTTCTAGTTACATCCTTAGAAAGGGAATATGCTTTTAATAATTCTTCAAATCCTGCAGCTTCACCTTGAGCAATCTGTAATCTTCCTTCTTTGTATGCTTCTGCCGCCTCAACAACTCTTGCTGCTTTACCTTGAGCTAATGGAATTTGTTCTGCTTGGTATGCTTCAGCCAAATTGATAATCCTATCTCTATCCTCTCGTGCCCTTACCACATCTTCAAAGGCATCTTGCACTTCGGCAGGAGGATTTACATTCTGTAATAAAACCTGCTGGACATCTATTCCAGTTTTATATGCAGCATTTATCTCTCTCATTTTAGTTAAAACTTCCTGTTGAACTGCTTCTTTTTCAGTAGTTAAAATATCGTCAATATTTCTAGAACCTACAACTTGTCTCAAGGTAGTTTCAGCAATATCTCTAAGAGTCTTACCATCCGGTTGGCCCTCGCCAATATCCCTATCCCCTTCACCTGGGTCATCTACGTCAAAGAGGTATGCTTTTGGGTCACTAATTCGATATTGGATTACTGCCTGTGCTTTAACAATATTTTCATCTCCTGTAATCATATTTGCTTCAGCAGGAACCTCTTGAAAAATACCTGCCTGTACTTCAGATCCTCTAAAACCTAGTTCCATTCTTCTAGTCTTAGTAACAGCAACTATGTCAGTATTCCCAACCGGACCTGGCCAATGCCACCTCAATCCTGGATCAGTAGTTGAGACATATCTACCAAAAGTTCTTAATACCGCTTTTTCATCAGGAGAAACTGTATAAACACCAGAGGCAATCCATAACACTGCTATCACAGCAATAATAATCAACCCTAGAAAAGGAGAACCGCCTCCTAGGCCAGGTATCTTAGGAATCTTAAAATTAAGTTTTCCGAGCAACTCCTCTAAAGAAGGCTCTTCGTTCTTGTCACCTGAGGGTGGCCTATAGACGAAACTATTTTTTAATTTTGAAATTGCTGATCTAATAATCATAAAATCATTATATCACTAAGATTCATTTTTTTTCGCGATTATTTTTTTTGAGAAATAAGAACTTCATATTCTTGAAAATTTTTTACTTTCCTTAGTTTTTTTATGGCGACACCAATAGATTCTTGAGATTCTATAAATGATTCGATCTCAAGGTCTATATTGCTAGATGAGGTAGGTGAATCTGCATAAGTCCCATTGAAAGCAAACCAAGCTTGGTTTATTTTTCTTATATAATATCCCTCATTTTCTAGTTTCATTCTTGCAGATTCCATTAATTCTTCTGACTCAGATATTTTCCCGGATTCGAGTAACTTATCGACTTCAAGTCGCAAATTTCTTATGAATGAACCATAATTGAAATCGCTGGTCAGTTTATTATCATCACATATCTTGTCTTTTAACCTAATATCCTTACTGCATATGCTTATCAAAAGTCTTTCAGAATAAATATTTGCTAAAGTTTCATTTACAGTTTTCATTTTCGGATCATCGAAATAAGCTCTTCCTAAAGGAAAAAAAATTAAATATTGATGCAACCACTCATGAGCATGTGATTTAAATAAATTCCCATAATTATTAGTTTCTTTAATAATTGATGGGTATGCAGCGACTCCTCCAATACTAACTACAACAGATGAATAATCAATTTTTTCTTTAACCGCTGATTCAATGCTTTCAATCTCTTCTAAGGATAGATCGTGGACTAGAAGCAACTCATCCTCTCTGTATATCCTGTCCCTAGGAGATATAACCAAAAGTTTTGGTGAGTAACCAACAGTAAATTCCGGCAAAGGAAATACAATATCAAAAATATAATCTAAATCATTATTGTAAATTTCATCTAATAATAAATCTTTTATTAGTTTATGTTCCTCGCTAATTTTAGAAAAGCCATATCTTTCTTTAAAAAGATCGTAAATTGAATTAACTTCATATAAAAATATACTGAACTTCTGTTTATCTGAAACAAAATTATTTAAATTCTTTTCATTCTCTATACCACATGAATAAATTGATAAATTAATTATGATTAAAAAGGTAAAAAGTCTTTTCAATTTTTTATAACTCTAAATCCCATATTTGATGTTGAAGAATCTACAGAATTGCTAGTTCTTGCAGAAACCCTATATCTATTACAATAACTATCATGGCATAAAAAAGAACCGCCTTTTATAACTTTAGTGCTTCCTTCATTTGGACCTTGAGGATTAACATTTATTTCTAAATTATGGAACCTAGAAAACCAATCTTGGGTCCATTCCCAAACATTTCCTACTACATTATAAAGACCATATTTATTTGGTACATAAGAGTCCACAGGAACTGTAAATTTAGTATCTTCCGGATCCGTATTTTGATCAGGAAAGTTTCCTTGAAAAATATTACATGCTAATTCACCATCAACTAAAAATTCATTCCCCCAAGGAAATATATTCTGCTTTAAACCTCCTCTTGCGGCATATTCCCACTCTGCTTCAGTAGGTAATCTTGTGTTACTCCACTCACAATAAGCATTAGCGTCACTCCAAGATATATGAGTTACTGGATGATCCGGGATACTTTCTATAGCATCAGTAGTCCCATCTGGCTTATTCCAATAAGCATTCTCTACCTTGATCCACCATGGAGCATCTTTGACAGATTGATCATAATCAGTTGACTTTAATTGATCAAAAAAAACAAAAGACCAGCCATATTTTTCTGCATCTGTTAAGTAACTTGTTTTATCTACAAATTCACCAAACTCCTTTACTGAGATAGCAAATGTAGATATATCAAAATCATCAACAAATATATCTCTAACTGGTCCCTCTCCGTCTCCAGGAAAAACATTTTTAGCATCTGACCCCATTGAAAACCATCCACCTTTAATATGGCTCGTTAATATTTCAACTTCTTCTGATGGTTTAAAGTTATTAGGAGAAGTATTTATTGAATTATTTCTATTTTGCTCATCAGGAGCACAACATGCATCAGACATAAAATTACCAAAATTATATAATTTAAGTGTAATGATAATAGAAAAGAATTTAAATACCCCTTTAACAACCGATCAAGAAAAAAAATTAACTCTTTTTTCAAAGAAGATTTATGAATCAAATAAGAAATTTAATCTGACTGGATTAAAAGACCTAGAAAGCATAAAAAACATTCTGGCATACGAAAGTATAAAATCTTTGGATATAATAAATCTATCCTCAAGCAAGAAAAGTTTAAGTGTTGTAGATATAGGAAGTGGAGCAGGAATACCAGGGATTCCTTTGAAAATAATTAATTCTAATTTCCATCTCACTTTTATCGAATCGAATGCAAAAAAATGTGAATTTATTGCTTCCGCATGCAATGACTTAGGTCTAGAAGTAGATATTATAAATGATAGGGCTGAAACAATAGCTCATGAAAAGTCCTACAGAGAAAAATTTGATCTTGTCTTGTCTAGGGGGGTCGCCAATTTATCAACATTAGCTGAAATTACAATCCCATTTGCCAAAGCAGGAGGCTCAATAATTTCTATAAAAGGGCTTAACATATCTAAAGAAATTATTACATCTGAGCATAGTGTTAAATTACTTGGCGGTGATTTATTTTTCTATATAACTGCAACAAAATATTCTTCAATTGTAGGATGGAAAAAGGTTTGCTCTACTCCTAAAAAATATCCTAGAAAGCCAGGAACTCCCCAAAAAGACCCATTAAGTTTAAAATAAAAAATCAGTAAAGGAGAATCTATGAGATGTGGATTAGGTCAATTTCATCAACCATTGCCAGAATTTTTGAAGTTTGCTCAGCAATATGGAGCTACAGATATTTTACTTAACCAAAATAATGATAAGGAAAATCATCTTCCCGACTACAACAACAGGTGGGAATTAAAAGACTTGGTCAGATTAAGAAGAACTGTCGAAAACTACGGAATGAAATTGAGCGCTCTTGAAAATGTACCTACGAAATTTTATGAAGATGTAATGCTAAATGGACCCAAAAGAGATGAACAAATAGAAAACATGATCTATACAATAAAAAATATTGCTAGGGCAGGCATTCCTATTTTTGGATACAACTGGATGCCATCTCAAGTTTGGAGAACTGAACCAGAATATATAAGAGGTGAGGCAGAAGCAACAGCATTTGATAATGATGTAGCACAAAATTATCCACTTACACATAATAGAGAATACACCGAAGAAGAAATGTGGGAGAACCTTGAATATTGGATTAAAATTATAACTCCAATTGCAGAGGAAGAGGGAATTAGGCTTGGAATACACCCATGTGACCCTCCTGTGCCGGTTTTGGGTGGAATTCCTCAACTGTTTAGAAGTTTTGACGCTTATAAAAGGTTGATAGAAATCTATCCGTCAGATTCTAACGCTATAGAATTTTGCCAAGGAACATTTTCAGAGATGAATGATGATATTTACGAAATGATTCAATATTTTGGAGAAAGAAAAAAGATACTTTATGTTCACTTTAGAAATGTATCAGGGCAAGTTCCAAAATTTAAAGAAGAATTTGTAAATACAGGCTATGTTGATATGTATAAAGCTATGAAAATATACCATGAAGTTGGATATGATAGTTTTTTCATAGACGACCATGTTCCTGCTACATTCCAAGATACCTCATTTGGGCACAGAGGAAGAGCATTTGCGATGGGTTATATTCAAGCATTAATTGAGGCAGTTCAAAAATCTTAAATGACTTTCGATTTTTTTGAAAAAATTGTATCTCCCTGTATTAATATTTGTGAGTACGACCAGTCCAACAGTTACTGCACAGGATGTTTTAGAACACCTAATGAAATTGCAAAATGGTTTTATATGACCCCAGAAAATAGATCAAAAATTATAGAATCTATACCTTCTAGAAAAAATATATTAAAGAAAATAAATTAAAACGATCTTTTATATTGATCTGGAATGTCTGCTGAATTATCAAGATCTTTCATTGCTTTTAGTGGCCAATAAGGATTTCTCAAAAATTCCCTACCTAAAAAAATTACATCTGCAAGATTAGCTTTCAAAATTTCTTCTGCTTGGTGACTATTTGTTATAAGACCAACAGCTCCAGTTTTTATGCCAACTTGTTTCTTGATTTCTGCTGAAAAAGGCACTTGATAATTGGGCTCGGGGTTCAATTTTTGTAAAGGCGAAGATCCTCCGGAAGAGCAGTCTATTAAGTCCACTCCCAAATCTTTAAGTTCTTTGCAAAATTCAATTGATTGTTCTATGTCCCATCCATTTTCAACATAATCGGTTGCTGAAATTCTTACCAATAAAATGACTTTTTCAGAAATCACCTTTTTAATTTCTCTAATAAGATCTAATGGAAATTTCATACGCCCTTTAAGATTATTCCCGTACTCGTCTGTCCTTTTATTTGAAATTGGAGAAAGGAATTCATGAGCTAGGTAACCATGAGCCATATGAATCTCTATGCATTGAAATCCTGCAAGTTCAGCTCGCTTAGAGGCTTTAACAAATGAAGATACTAGTCCAGCAATTTCATCAGTATTTAATTCTTTTGGGGTCGCAGAATTATTATCAAATGCTAAAGAAGAAGGGGCAACAGGAATCCATCCTCCATCATTTTCACCCACCATATTATCTCTTTCTTCCCAAGGCTTTTTTGTAGAACCCTTCCTGCCTGAATGAGCCAACTGAATTGCTGGAACACAATTTTGACTCTTTAAAAAATTAGTGATTTCATTCAACTTTTCTATATGACCATCTTTCCATATACCTAAATCACTCGGGCTTATCCTACCTTCAGGCGAAACTGCAGCTGCCTCTGTCATTACCAAACCTGCCCCGCCCACTGCTCTCGTTCCTAAATGAATAAGGTGCCAATTATTTGCAAACCCATCTTCTGAAGAATATTGACACATTGGTGATACCCAGCATCTATTTTTTACTTCAACGCCCCTTATATTTAATGATGAAAATAAAATACTCATCTATTTAAATATGAATGTATCTTCATTAATTTCTTGCCATTTAATTAGGCTATTTTTCATTGACTCTATTACTTCTGTATATTTTTCATCATGAAAAAGATTTTTTTCCTCAAATGGGTCAGAATTCAAATCAAAAAGTTCTCCATCATCGTCTAGGGTAAGGTTTAATTTCATCCTATCTATAATTATTGATCTTCGTGGATTTTTATTGAATTTATTTATTTCATCAGTACCTAGATTTCTATCATCAATTTCTCCAGTTCCATTCCATTCAACCACTACTACATTTTCATCAAGATTTAAAGTTTTAAAGCAGTCACTTTTATCTTCTCCTTGTAAATTATTTGATTTTTTTTGATTCATTAGACTCAATAAAGTTGGAACCAAATCAATATGACTAAAACTTCCTTTTATCTTTTTTTGAGAACTTTCTAATCCTGGCAACTTCATTAGCAATGGGACTTTGGCTGATTCTTCATATAAGGTTCTTTTTTCCAACATGCCATGATCCCCCATCATTTCTCCATGCTCACTAGTAAAAACTAAAATTGTATTCTCATATAAATTATTTTTTTTAAGAGAATCAATGATCCTTCCAACCATCCTGTCTACAAGAGTGATATTTGCAAAATAATCTGCTCTAGCTTTCAACCACCCTTCTTTAGTAGAAAAATCTTCACCTCTTGCTGCTAAGTAATTATTCATATAATCATCAGATCTTTGATCTGCTCCTTTTAAAAAAGAAGAATGGTAAGTAGATCTTGCTTTATTTATGTTTGATACATCATTTGGTTCTTTTAAAAATGTAGGACCAGTTGGAATCATATCTGGATCATACATACCATCAAAAGGGCCAGCATAGGGAGAATGAGGTTCAAACGTACTCACATATAAAACAAACGAATTGTCTTTATTCCTTTCAATAAAATCTTCAGATTTTTCTGAAAGAAAAGCTGCCATCTGACTATCCTCAGGCAACATTGACCTATCTTCGTCATTAAAAATTTTTTTACCTGTTGGACCTTCTGAAGTTGGAGAAAAACCTTTATCGATTAACCATTTGTGAAGATCACTATAAGGGAGATCATTATTTGGCAGATCAGTAAAATAACTACTTTGATAATGATCTTCTACGCTTATCCATTCATCAAAACCTCTTTGCTTGATTGTGTCATCTCCCAAATGCCATTTACCTAAATACCCCTTTGTATAATTATCATCTACATATTCAGCTATAGTTTTTACATCTTTTTTCAATGGAATTTTATTAACTGTAGGGCCTGCAGTATGGGGATATAAACCAGTCATAATAGAAGATCTGGCAGGAGCACACACCGGTTGAGTTACATAAGCATTTTCAAATACAAAAGAATCTTCTGACAACTCATTCAATCTTGGAGTATTTATCCAATCGTTTCCATAACAAGCCAATGTATCGAATCGTTGCTGATCGCTCATGATGAATACTAAATTTGGTTTGCTGTATTTACTCATTTTAAAATTCAGTTTACATTAATTTATACAAAATATGTGGAGTGATAATTTATGAAATACAGTATGCTGTTGCTAACAATTTTATTATTAGTTATTTCTTGTGGGCAAGAAGAAGAAGTTTTTGTACCAATAGAAAAAGTAACAGATACAGGAAAAGAATTTTCTATAGAAAGTTTTAAGCAAATAGGTTTCAAAAAAAGTAAAGAGTACAATATAGAGGACTTGCCTGGGGCAAAGTCGGCATACTATGGATTTATAAAAAATGATCTTGGAAATCCAGAAGATTATGAAGTGCGTTTTTACAATAATCATCAGGATGCGGTTCAGTTAGGGGCGAAATATGCTGATAATATTACTGGAGAAGGTGCATGTATAAAAAAATCTTGCTCACTTTGGACTGAAAATTTAAACCAAAGGGTACACCTTGAAGGAGGGCGAAATAATACATGGAATGGAACTCCAGATACTAAGTATATGAATTATGTTATTCATAATAATTTGATACTAATGTGCCCTGGATATAATGAAGAGGATGCACTAATAAACTGCACAAATATGATAGAGAAAATTAATCAATAAACTATGAAAGTACTAATCACAGATACTAATACTGAAATAGCATCAGTTTTACATAAAGGTCTCAGTAATTATGAAATTGAAACGAGTGACAATTTAAATATTGATCACTTATCTAATTTTGATTGCATAATAGTTCAATCTGTTTCTAAAAATTGTGATACTCCTGAAGATATAAATCAAAAAATGCAAAAAACATATAATACTTTGTCTGCCTGCGTTGAAGCGGGAGTAAAAAAAATAATCATGATTAGCACATTATCAATAATGGAGGGATATAAAGAATCATACACAGTCACAGAGAAATGGAAGCCAACTCCCTCAACTCAGTTTGACAATTTAAGTACTCATTTATCTGAATTTATATTTAAAGAATTCGGAAGGACATTCTTATTTCAAAAAATATTATTAAGGATTGGATTTCCTATAACTGATTCGGATATTAATAAAAATAAATCATCAATATCTGAAAGCGAATTTATAAAATCGATTAACAAAATTATTGCCCTAGACTTTAATGAAAAGTATGAAGTAATTCACATCCAGAATAAGAGTGAAAATCAAAGATTTTTAACAAATAAATTTGAAGATTTAAAAAGTTTGAGCAGGGGGCAGAAGCAGGCGTTTTATACCCCCAAGGAAAGAAGATCATGAAAGTTTTATTATTGGGATCAAATGGAATGCTTGGCCCTTGGGTATCAGATGTACTAAGAGATGATCATGAAATCATAGAAACTGATTTAGAAGAAATTTCTACAAATACTAATTTTAAAAAAGTTGATATATCAGACACAAAATCTGTAATTGATGTATCTAAAGGAGTAGATGCGGTAATCAATTTATCTGTGCTAAGAACCGATAGAATTTTAGCTTTTGATGTCAATGCCAAAGGAAACTTAAATATGATGCTCGCAGCAGAAGAGAATAAGATACCTAGAATTATCAACACAGGTCCTCATTTCCAGGTGGCAGGGCCTTCCTATGAAAATTTTGATTTTGAGATTAACCCTGATATACCCCCTCAACCTGGAGTGAATTTATATGCTATTACAAAAGCTCTTGGTCAAGAAATCTGTAGAATATTTACTGAAAAAAATTCATATATGTATCTTCAAACCTTACTTTTTTACAATTTTTATAATGATGCTTTAACTCTAGGTGGCAGAAGAAATGTAGGGAAGCCTCCACAGCAAAAAGGGACTGATCTAACACCATTCAGTATAAGATGGGAAGACGCCGCTATGGCAATAAAGAAAGCTCTTGAAGTAGATCTTAATAAACTTCCTTCCAGGGTTGAAAATTATTTTGTTTTTGCAGATTTGCCACATAACAAATTTTCAAATGCTAAGGTGAAAAGGCAACTTAATTGGGAGCCTTCATTTAACCTTGAAGATTTATGGGATAGAAATTAATTGTTTGATGTTGCAATAATAGATGGTGAAGTATATTCAGGAGATGGATTACCTAAATTATTGAATATAGGCATCAACAGTGACAAGATCAGTTATGTAGGAAAAGATAATATTTCTGCGCACAAGACTATAAGCGCCAAAGGACATATAGTAACTCCGGGATTTATAGACATACACACTCATAGTGACTTATCTTTCAATATAGATCCAGATGCTGACAGCAAGTTAATTCAAGGGGTCACTTTTGAATTAATGGGTAATTGCGGAATGAGTTTTTGCGCACCATTATCTTCAAATACAAAACCTCAACTCCAAGACAGAATGAACAGGCAAGGCATTGATCTAGAGATAAGATGGAATGATTTTAATGGATGGCTAAATGAGATATCTAGCAATACTCCTGCGATAAATGTGGCAGCTCAAGTTGGGCACGGGAGCATAAGGGCTCATGTAATGGGCATGGAAGCCCGCAACGCTTCACCTGAAGAAATAATTAAAATGCAAGACGAAATAAGAAAATCTATAGATCAAGGGGTTTTGGGTTTTTCAACAGGGCTTTGGTATGCACCAGGATCATATTCTCACACTGAAGAAATTGTGCAACTTGCAAAAATTTCATCTGAAAAAGATCTTCTTTATTCAAGCCATATTAGGTCAGAAAGTGATGATGCATGCGGACTATTCCCTGCTCATGCAGAAGCAATAGAAATAGCCCGAAGAACAAAAGGTAGGGTTCAAATAAGTCATGTTAAATCTGTTGGACCAAAATTTTGGGGAAGAGGAATTGAATTAATTGAAGGAATAGAGCGGGCAAGAAAAGAAGGTCTTGATGTTGCAGGAGATCAATATCCATATTATTGGTCAAGCACTCCAATAAGTGGATGTATGTTCCCAAGGTGGAGCCTAGAAGGTGGAAGAGAAAAAACATTAGAGAGACTAAAAGATTCAGATATAAGAGAAAATATAAAAAAAGAGACCACTAATTTTATTAATCGTTTCCACGGAGCAGAAGGTTGTGTATTAGCAGACTATCCAATCCAATCTTCATTAGAAGGTCTAAATTTAGTCGAAATCTCAAAAGAATTTAATACAACACCAGAAGAAGCAGTAATGAAATTATATGAAAAATCAGAAGGCTCTTTTGTTCTTCACTCTATGGAAGAAGAAGATGTAAATGAAATAGCAAAGTACAGCAATATTTGTGTTGCTTCTGATGGAAATTCATTAAGAGATACTGGCCCATTATCTTCGGGAAAACCTCACCCTAGAAGTTATGCTACTAATTCAAGATATCTTGAAAGTTTTGTGAAAGAAAAAAGAATTGTAAGCCTTGTAGATGCAATATATAGAATGACTGCTCTGCCCGCACAAAGGATCGGATTAAAAAGGAGAGGAAAACTACTAAAAGATTATTTTGCAGATATTAATATTTTTAAACTAGAAGATATTAAAGATAATGCTACATACAAAGATCCTCATAAATATTCAGAAGGAATGAAATATGTATTTGTAAATGGGAAATTATCTGTTGAAGGCGGCCAAAAAATATCTGGAAGATACGGCAGAGTGATAAGATCTTTGACGGAATAATAAGAATAGTAATTAATTTATGTTTAAAAATATTTTTTTAAAATCAATCAATGATTCTCTTCTGACAATTTTATATATATTTATTACATATCTTCTTGTTTGCTTATTAATTATGTACGCCGTATCTGAGTTGCCCCTAAAAGAAGTGCAATTTATTTTTGATAACCTTCCAGAAAAATTAACTACATTTATTGCTGGCCCAGGAGGAATTGACATAACTAGTGTTGAAGGAATACTAAATACAGATATGTTCACAATTTTTGCCCCATTAGTCACTATAGGTTTTGCAATTTTTTTTGGATATAATGCGACAAAAAAAGAAGAGCAAAAGAGAACTTTGGATATAGTATTATCAGCAGGAATATCTAGAAATAGTTTTTTAATTCAGAAAATATCTTCTCTAATAATTAAAGTCTTATTAATATCCACTGCTTTATTTCTATCTATTTTAATTAGTGCTTATTTATTTGGCTTAACTATTTCAGTAAAAAATATTGCCTCAACATGTTTTCAATTATTTCTTATATCAACTACTTTCGGATTGTTTTCAATATTAATGGGGGCATTACCTTATGAATCAAGTTATACATATTCTGTTCCAACAACAATTGCCGTGCTCTCCTACATCATTTACTCAATAGAACCATTCTTAAAATCACTAGGAACAATTAAATACGCCTCCCTATTTTATTACTACAAAGGTGGGGATCCATTGAATAATGGTTTACATAGTTGGCATTGGGTCATATTTTCTATAATAATGAGTATAACGATTTTTTTATCTTTATATTTTTGGAATAAAAAAGATCTAGATTCTTAATAAATTTTAGAGGAGTGTAAATAATGAAATTAATGTTTTCTTTATCAATAATGGCGAGTGCACTAATTTTGGCTTGTGGCTCTTCAGAGAGTACTGAATCATTAGAAATTGTAACTCCTTCAGAGCAAATATTTACCTTAGATGATTTCATTTCCGTTGGTTATAAAAAAAATAGAACATATGATGTCTCAGAACTTCCTGGAGCAACTGGTGCTTGGTTTGGGTTTTGGAAAAATGAAGGTGAATCAAATGATTTTGAAATTCGTATATATACGTCACATGAAGATGCTGTTTCTATGGGAGAAAACTTAGCTGCTGAAGTCTCAGGTAATGATGCATTAATAGGAAAAGATGAAGCGACTTGGCAAGAAGGCAGTAAAGATAGAAGGCAAGTTGGGGGAGGAGTTGATAAGGGCAGTCTAGGGTTGCAGGCAACTGGAATTTTTCCAAAGTATGGAAACTACGCAATATATGGAAATGTAATAATTCTATGTGAAGGTCAAGAAGGATTAGCGATTGAAACCTGCTGGAAGTTAATTAATGCTATTACTGAATGAATAAACTAAATGGAACCAAATTCCAAATTAAAGTATGGAAAGAACTATTAAAAATTCCTTCAGGAGAAACTAGAACATACAAAGAAATTGCGATATTAATTGGTTCTCCTAATAGTGCAAGAGCAGTTGCAAATGCGTGTGCAAAAAATCCTTATCCTGTTCTTGTTCCTTGCCATAGAGTAATAAGGTCAGATGGGAATTTAGGAGGTTATAGCGCATTGGGTGGTGTAGATAAAAAGAAAGAGTTGCTAGAACAAGAAAGGAATTAGTAACTCCTCAAATTTGCTAAAACTCATTTTGTTATATGATAGATTCATATGTCATTTATAAATTCAACCTTTTCTTCATTCAAGGATCCTAACTTTAGAATATATTTTATAGGTCTTCTTTTTATGATGGCATCAGTAAATATGCAGTTTGTGGCACGCAGTCAATTAGCCTATGATCTAACCAAATCTCCTTTGGCAGTTGGGATAGTTGGGTCTGGCTTTGCACCTCCAATATTATTACTATCAATTTTTGGAGGATCTATTTCAGATCAATTTGATAAGAAAAAAATAATACAACTTGGTCAACTTGGAATGGTAATCTTGGCTTCTATAGTAGCTGTTTCAATCTTTCTTGAAGTTGTCACAATTTACCACCTAATTGTAGCTTCAGTGCTACAAGGAGTTATGTGGGCTTTCCTAGTGCCTGCTAGACAATCATTAATTCCTGACCTAGTAGAAAAAAAGTTAACTGTAAACGCTATAGCCCTTAGTGGGTCTGGCATGGCTTTGATGACTTTTTTGGGGCCTGGAGTTGGCGGATTTTTGTACTCATTATTCGGCCCAGGTCTAGTTTATATATTTATATGTTTGCTATTTTTATTTGCATTATTATTTAATCAACTTTTACCTGATACTCATAAAACAAAAATCAACTCTGAGCCTAGAGTTAAACAAATAAAAGAAGGGTTTAAATATATTTTAGGCAATTCGATTCTTTCTTGGCTTTTGATAATAGCAATGATCACAACCGTACTCACAATGCCATTAAGAAGTCTGATGCCAGTACTTATGGATGAGTTATTTTCTAGAGGTGCAGGTGCAGTAGGTTTAATGCTTAGTATAATTGGATTAGGCTCTTTAATTGGCTCTTTAATTTTTGCGGGCTTAAGAAAAGGGTTAAGAGGTATTGCTTTAATTGGTTCACTATTAGTATCAGGTATTGCTATCTTAATAACATCAGTGTCCAATCTATTCCTAATTGTCGCAATTATGATGTTTTTCATGGGGATAGGTGACGCCGGTAGAAGGTCTCTTAATAATGCTTTACTGATGGAAGAAGCCGATCCAGATTATAGGGGAAGAGTTAATGGAGTGTACACTATGAATTTCGGATTAATGCCTTTGGGCACAATCCCTATAGCAGCATTGGCAGCCGCTTATGGAATAGGCACAGCTCTTTTTGCATCCTCAGCGGTCTTGTTAGTATTCACTTTGATATGTTTCATATTTGCTAAGAGAATTAGGACTCTATAAATTTAGATTTTTAAAAAATTCGATTGATTCAGGATTTTCAAGTGATTGACTATTATTCAATTCTTGATTATTTATTACCCTTTTTACTGACATTTCGCTCAATTTTCCACTCTTAGTTCGAGGAAGATCAGGTGCTTGAATTATTAACTTAGGAACATGATTGCTAGTAGTATTTTGTTTAATATTGTTTTTATATTTTTTTACTAGATCTGCATTCAACTTTTGCTTACCTAAAAGTTTTACAAAAAGTATTATTCTTTCGTCTCCATAAGAGACCGCTAAACTATCAACAACTTCATCAAATTGATTAACTTGACGATATATTTCGCTTGTACCTATCCTTATTCCTCTAGGATTTAAAGTCGTGTCTGATCTGCCAAAAATTTTTATCCCCAAATTTTTTGTTACAGATGCAAAATCTCCATGATGCCAAATATTATTATATTTTGCATAATAATTTTCATAATAATTTCTATTGTTATCATCATTCCAAAATCCGACTGGCTGACTAGGGAAATTATTTTTACATACCAACTCTCCCTGAGTTTCTTTTACTGAATCTCCGCCTTGATTGAATACATCAACATCCATTCCAAGACCTTTTACTTGAATTTCGCCAGGCCACACAGGCATGTTGGGATTACCTTGAACAAAGCATCCTACTATATCAGTGCCTCCACTGATTGATGTGAGATGAACGTCACTTTTAACTTTCTCATATATATATTTAAAACTCTCTTCAGAAAGAGGAGAGCCTGTAGATGAAATAGTTTTTAGATTTTTTAAATTATGAGTATTTATTGGATTTAGTTTAAGTTTTTCTAATGCTTCGATGTATTTAGCACTTGTCCCCCAAAATGTAATATCCTCTTGATCGATTAAGTCAAAAATAAATTTTGGTTTTGGGCTAAATATTCCGCCATCAAATAGAACTATTGATGCTCCCGAACCCAAACAAGATAATAACCAGTTCCACATCATCCAGCCTGAGGAAGTGTTATATATAATATTATCTCCAGGTTTTATATCACAGTGAAGTTTGTGCTCTTTAAAATGTTGAATAAGTGTTCCTCCAGATCCATGCATAATTGATTTTGGAGGCCCAGTCGTTCCACTAGAAAATAAAATATATAAGGGGTGATTAAAATTAAATCGACTCCAATTATGAGTAGGATTTTCTTTTAAAAGATCATTGAATTTAACAGAATTATTAAAACTATCTAAATTTTTTGGATTATCGGGAATATAATTACATACCACTACATTCTGAATACTTGAAATTCTAGAAACTATTTCGTTTACTTTAGTATTTAATTCTTCAAACTCTCCATTTTGAATAACTTGATCACTAGTAAAAAGTATTTTGGGAGATATTTGCATAAATCTATCAACTGAAGAATCAACTCCAAAGTCGGGAGAACAGCTGGACCATATAGCTCCTACATTCGAGGCTGCTAATGCTGCAATAATTCCTTCAGGAATATTAGATAAATATCCTACAACCCTGTCTCCAGGCTTGATGCCACTTTCTATAAAAAAATCAGAAATGGAGTGAACTTGATTAATTATCTGGTCTAGATTTATTTCTCGCCTAAATTTATCTTCAGCCCAAAAAATTATTTTATTGCTAAATTCTTTGTCTTTTAAAATATTTTCCGCAAAACTTATTTCACTATTTGGGAAAAATCTAGACCTAGTAGGGTCCTCTTCTTTTTTAAATATCTTACTACCTTTATGGCCAATTATTTGTGAAAAATCCCAGAATATTGACCAGAATTCATTTGTGTTATCAACAGACCATTTCCAAAGAGAGTGATATCCATCAAAATCATACCCATAATTATCAGATAAGAATTTTATAAAATCAGAAATTATTGAATTGCTTACTCTTTCTTTTGAGGGCTGCCAAATTGGATTACGCAATTATTCCACCAGATACATTTAAAGAAGCTCCAGTTACAAAAGAAGATTCTTCAGAACTTAAAAATGCTACAGCTTTTGCAACATCATCAGGACTTGCATACCTCCCTAAAGGAACCGAAGATTCAATGCTCGACAAATGAAGTTTTCTTTTTTCTTCATGAGACAAATTATCTTTATATAAATGTTCTACATATGTATCTACTCTTTCAGTATCTACCCAACTAGGGCATACTGAATTAACGTTAATACTATATTTTGCTAGATCAAGCGCTATTGACTCTGTCAGTCTTATAACTCCAGCTTTTGATGCATTATATGCACCAAATGTGGCAGAACCCTTTTTTCCTGCTATTGATGAAATATTAATAATTTTTCCACCTTCGTTTTGTAAAATAAGTTGCTTAGAAAAAGCTTTTGAAAATAGAAAAACTCCTTTTAAATTAATACCTAATACTCTATCCCATTCATCTTCGCTTAAGTCGACAATTGGAACTCTGTCCTTATTAGCAGGGGCACCTGCATTATTAACTAAAATATCAACCCTGTTAAATTTCTTTATAACTTTTTCAATTAATTTATTGATACTAGAAGAGTCTGTGACATCAGACAAAATGTGAAGTGCCTCTCCACCGTTTGTTTCTATTTCCTCTGTTACTGATTTTAGTCCATTCCAACCATCTTCTGGGTAAGGATTTTCAACTATATCGGTAACTACTATTTTAGCGCCTTCCTTGGATAATCGGTTTGCAACTGATCTACCTATTCCGTTCTTTCCTCCAGATCCAGTTATTATTGCAACCTTACCGTTTAAGTTGTACATCTTTATAATAAAACTCTCTGGTCACTTATATCTTTCATGCCGACAGTTTCTGTGATAGTTGCATCAAGATATTTTATTTTTTCTAGATCTGCGAAAGCATTGACGATAGTATACTGGGTTGGCATATCTTCCCATCTTGCTTTAATAAAGTTAACTTCTCCTTGTCCGTACGAAATACTTTTGGTTACTTTGTTTGGTGTCTCTTCAGGAGTTAATACAGCATAAGATATATCCTTTTCTCCCCATGAACCCGGGAAGCCTCCAGTCCTTGGAATATATTTATAATGAAGCATCCCTTTTAAGTATTCATCCTCTGGGCTCCGCTTGTTTGATGGAGGATCTCCGGATGAAATTTTATTAACTTCTAAGTTCATAAAATTAAAATCCATCCAACTTGCGGTACAAGAAATTTTATCTTTGTACACTTTAGGCTCAGGCAATTTACAATATATTTTTGAAAATCCTAATTCTTCCCTGCCAGTTAATATGGGGTCGGTAAGATTCTCCCAAAGTACTAACAAAAAATTTCCTCTTGCCTTATCTTTTTCTCCATTGAATTCAACAGGAAAGCTTACTCCTAACGTGTTATACCCTCGACCTGCTAACCATTCTATTTCTTTAATATAACTAGCAGTTACAGTAACTACTGGATCATTATAAAGTGAAAAATTGGGAGGCAAAAAGGATTGGAGTTGGTCAGGATTTGTCAAAAAGTTAACAGAAATAGATTTTACCTTGGGGTTATCTTTGCATTCAAATTTCCTTCCATCTGGCCCCTGCCTTGGCCCAAGACTAGGACCAAAGTGAGTTGGCATTCTATATATCTTTCCTTTTTCGAACTTGTACGACATTCTTACAATTTAAATCCACTTGATTTAGACTATCTTGAATAAGATAGTAAGGAGCAAATGTGAAAGGGTCAACATTCGTATCTAATTTTATGGAAGCTTATGAAGTTTCTCATATATTTTTTATTCCAGTTATTTTGCCCCACGCATTAGCTGAAATCGACAAGAATACTAATATAAAAAGAATTATGCCTCACAGCGAAAAATCAGCTGTGTACATGGCAGATGGATATGCTAGGGCAAGTAAAAAACCTGGAATTTGCATGGCGCAAAAAGTAGGAGCTGCAAATATTGCTGCAGCCCTTAAAGACCCTTTCTTGGCATGTTCCCCTGTAATTGCAATTACAGGGGGTCCTTATACTGACTCTAAAAACAGGAACACTTATCAAGAGATTGATGATTTAGCCATGTTCAAAAGTGTTACAAAATCAAGTGTTAGAATCAATGATCCAAAACAATTACCAGAAAGTCTGAGGCATGCGTTTCGAGTTTCCACAACAGGCAAGCCTGGCCCTTCTCATATTGAAATACCTGGTCAACTTGGCGAAGGGATTGACCTAGGAGAAATTGAAGAAGACCTTATTGTTGAAAAAGAATATTTCAATATTCCTGCATTTCGGCTGACTCCTGAAAATAAAATTATTGAAAAAATGATTAGTAAAATTTTAGAATCAAAAAAACCAATTATAGTTGCGGGTGGAGGTGTAAAATCTTCGGGAGCCCAAAAAGAACTTTTGGAGTTATCTGAAAAATTATCCATCCCTGTTGCTACTTCATTAAATGGAAAAGATGTTTTTCCAGGAAATCATAAATTAAATGTTGGGGTGCCTGGTCTTTATTCAAATACTTCGGCTAATAAATCTATACTTTCTTCAGACCTCGTTATATTTATCGGCAGCCAAACTGATAGTCAACTCACTTTAGATTGGCAAGTTCCCAGATCCGGATCCAAGGTTATTCAAATCGATATAGACCCAGAAGAAATAGGAAGGCACTATCCTGTAGAGGCTTCAGCAGTTGGAGATGCAAAGGCAACTTTAAATCTTATAAACAACAAGGTTGATCAAATTAATTTATCTGATAGAAGTGCTTGGATTAGTAAAATTGATGAATTTAAAAAAGATTCAAAAAATGAAGTTGAAATGATGATGATTTCTGAAGATTCACCAATAAGACCCGAAAAATTATGTAAAGAATTATCAAATTTATTCCCTGAAAATTCTATACTAGTTTCAGACACCGGACATTCGGGCATATGGAGCGGAACAATGGTTGATTTTAATAGTTCTTCTCATCAATATATTAGGGCTGCAGGGTCATTAGGGTGGGGATTCCCTGCAAGTCTAGGAGCAAAGGCAGCTAATCCTGATAGTCCGGTTTTTTGTTTTACAGGCGATGGAGGATTTTGGTATCACCTTAGTGAAATTGAAACTGCAGTAAGATGGAATTTAAACTCAATAACAATAGTCAATAACAATAGTTCTTTAAATCAAGAGATTGGAGTAAACGAGAAAGCATATGGAGGAAAACTTTCTCATAATCATGGAGATCTTTGGAAATTTAAAGAGACTAATTTTAAAAATGTTGCTGAGAGTTTAGGTGCAAAAGGCATTAGAGTAGAAAATCCAAAAGAAATTTCATCAGCCATTGAAGAGGCTGTTGACTCAAATCAGCCCTGCGTTATTGATGTGGTCACTGACATATATGCATTTCCTCCAAAACCTTGGCTAGGTTGATTGTGACTGATCGATTAAAAAATAAAGTAGCCTTAATAACTGGAGCAGGAACTCGTGGTGAAATTGTTGGAATTGGCCAAGCATCTTCAATATTAATGGCAAGAGAAGGTGCAAAAATATTAATAAACGACATAGATCCTGAAAGGGCAAACTCTACTCTAAGTCAAATTAAAGATGAGGGTGGAGAAGGATTTATTGTTGTAGAAGATTGCACAAGAGAAGATGGGTGTAAATCAATTATAGATAAATGCTTGGACCAATTTGGGAAGATTGATATTTTATTCAATAATGTTGGTAGTGTTGGTAGTGGAATGGTTACAGAAATTGAAGAAGAAAGTTGGCAAAAATCAATAGATTCTAATTTGAAAAGTGCTGTAATGATGTCTAAGCATGCGGTCCCAATAATGTCAGAATCTGGAGGAGGCTCCATAATAAATATTTCTTCTATTGATGCTATAAGAGCTGGGGGCTCTAAAAATGTTCCATATTCAGTTGCAAAAGCAGGCATATCACATTTAACAAGAATTATGGCAGTTCATCATGGAAGACAAAAAATTAGAGTAAACTGTTTGGCGCCTGGGCATGTACATGGATCTTTTCCTAATTCAATAAAAAAAATACCTGAAGATATTAGAGAACTCAGAAGAAAGGCGGGGCCATTAGGGACTGAAGGCGATGCTTGGGATGTCGCATGGGCAGTGGTATTTCTAGCATCTGAAGAGTCAAGATGGATATCTGGTGCTGTCATTCCTGTTGACGCAGGTCTACATGCCGCATCCCCTCTATCTGTTTGGGATAATCTAAACGAATAGAGGCAAAATGCAATATAAATGGAAAGCGTTCATTGTAGTTTCTTTATCATTATTTGTAATGGTGATGGATGCTTCAGCTTTAAATGTAATATTGCCAAAAATAGCTGAAGATTTTGCTGTTAGCCTAGGAGTAGTTTCTTGGGTGACAATTATTGGTGGTCTTGCCGTAAGCAGTACATTACTTCCATTGGGGAAATTAGCTGATATAACTGGTAGAAGAAAAATCCAATTACTTGGCATGTCTTTATTTGCAGTAGGAGCGATAATATGTTTTTTTTCCTCTAATATTTCACTCCTCCTTTCTGGAAGAATAGTAGGTTCCTTAGGTGCATCAATGCTTCAAGCTGTAACTATGGCAATTGTTCTAGCAGTTTTTCCTGATAATGAAAAAGGAAGAGGGCTTGGAATGATTACTTTTGCTGTTGGGATAGGTGGAATAGCTGGGCCATTAGTGGGTAGTCAGATAACAGAATTTTTTGGCTGGAGATACATATTTTTGATTATGTTTTTTCCTACTTTAATTGGATTTATATTAGCAAGTTATATCCTAAGCGATGAATTAATTGGGTCTCCTAGAAAAGAAAAAATAAAGTATGATTTCAAAGGTGCTATTTATTCGGCATTATTTATAATTCTTATCATATTAAATATATCTAATCCTTTTGCTATTTCTTATACCTCTGCATTGTATTGGTTGATATGGATAACCAGCATTTCATTTATTTATCTCTTCATAAGATCTCAAATCAAAAGTGAAAACCCAATGTTTGATTTAAGCCTGTTTTCAAGTTGGAGGTTTTCTTTTGCTGTTTTAGCTAGACTGTTTGGATTTACTTCTAATGGCCCTTTTTGGTTTATAATTCCTTTCTATTCAACAATAGTCCTAAAATACAGCGTAGGGCTTACAGGAATTCTGATTTTTTTAAATGCATTGGGAATGTCATTGGCAGGCAGCATAGGTGGAAGATTATCAGATAAATTTGGGACTCTAAAATTTATATTAAGCGGACTATTGCTCCTAACTACAACATGGATAATATTTGTTATTTTAGGAAGCGATCCTCCTATGATATATATACTATTAATATCATTTATAAACGGAGTTTCAAATGGGCTTTGGATGGCTCCAAATACTAGTGAGACTTTAGAAAAAATACCTACTAGTCACCATGGTCTTATAAGTGCATTCAACGCTCTTATAAGAAATATTGGAAGTGTAATTGGAATTTCAATATCTACTATTTTAATTACCTCTATTTTGATTTCGTATGGGTTAAATGTTCAAATAGGAGAACTTATAAATGGATCAAATGAAGAGATAAAAATATTATCAAATGCGATGAATTATTCATTTATTTTATCCGCAGGTTTTGGAATAATTGCGATCATTTTTAGTGTAATGGGAAGACTCAAAAGAAATTAATTATTCAGATAACCAAAGCCTTTCAAACCTCTCCTTAAGTTTTATCTCTATACCTCTTTTATTGGGCTTATAAAAATCTTTATTTTGAATTTTCTCAGGGAAGTTATTCTTTTTTATAAATCCCTCTTTTGAATCGTGATCATAAGTATATCCTTCTCCTATTCCTAATTCTTTATCTAAGGCTGTGTCAGCATTCATTAGGTGCAAAGGGATATCATTTATTGGATTTTTTTCTACTTCATTTAGTGCCGAATTTATAGCCTTATATGATGAGTTACTTTTCTCTGCCAAACATAAATATATAGTTGCATTTGCCAAAGGAATCCTGCCTTCTGGCATACCTATTTTGTTAACTGATTCGAAAGCAGAATTTGCTATTAACATTGCATTGGGATCTGCCAAACCTATGTCTTCAGAAGCACTAATTATTAACCTGCGAGCAATAAATAATGGATCTTCTCCGTTTTTCAACATTCTTGCTAAATAATATACAGCAGCATTAGGGTCGGAGCCTCTTATAGATTTTATAAATGCTGAAATATGACTGTAATGATTATCGCTTTGCCTGTCATATATAAAATTATTTTTCAGCAATTCTTTAATTGTATTTTTTGATATTAATTTTTTATTGTTAATTGTTTTTGAAGAAAGAACTGCCAACTCAAGAGTGTCTATTGCTTTTCTAGCATCACCCCCACAACCTTTTGATAATATTTTCAAAACGTCTTCTTCAATAATTATGTCAGAATACTTAAGAAGTTCTTCTTTGTTTTTGATAATTTTATTCAATATATTATTAATAGACTTTTCATCATGAGGGTTAAATTTAAAAATTTTTACCCTCGAAATTAAAGGGTTAATTATAGAAAAGCCAGGGTGTTCGGTAGTAGCTCCTATTAAAATTAATATTCCTTCTTCAATTAAAGGCAACAATGAATCTTGCTGACTCTTTGAAAACCTATGAATTTCGTCTAAAAATAGTATAGTTTTTTTTGATGATGTAGTTCTCTGAAAAATAACTTCATCGGAAATTTTTCTGATATCAGACAGTCCTGACGATACAGCTGAGAGTGCCCTGAAATTCATATCCGATTGCTTGGCTATTATCTTAGCCAAAGTTGTTTTTCCTGTTCCAGGAGGACCCCAAAATATCATAGATGGAATTGATTTATTTTCTACAAGATTATATAAAACTTTTCCTTTTCCTAGGATATGCTCTTGTCCAATAAATTCATCAAGAGTTTTGGGTCTCATTCTTGAGGATAAAGGAGATGATGAGAGAGATTCTTTTCTGCCACTGTATTCAAATAAATTCATTTACTTAATTATATATTAAATAAAGTATTCAACATATTGCGTCCTGTCATAAAAATAAGCCGTGTTTCCGAAAATTATTCTATAGATATAAAATGATTTTAAAGAAGGTGCTAAATGAAGAAAATTTTTTCGATAATTATTTTATTATTTCTTGCATACGGATGTGGCACCAAAGCGGAAGAAATAAAAATTACTCTAGATAAATTTACTGACAATGGCAAAACTTATTCGATAGATAATTTTTTAGATTCTGACTTTAAAATAAATAAAGAATATGATGTTTCAGAATTGGAGAGTGCTGATGGAGTTTGGTTTGGTTTTTGGAAAAACGATGCTGACAAAGCTCTTGATTTTGAGATAAGAATTTACCCTACCCACCAGCTAGCTGTTGATAAAGGAATTTCATATGTGGATGAGGTAATCGGAGAAGACGCGATATTAAAAAAATCATTATCATCTTGGAATGAAGGAATTCAAGACAGAAGAACCAGAAGTGATAAAAGTTATAAAGGGAGCAGTGCCAACACAGTAAGGGCAAAATATCTTGATTACATAGTGTACGGAAACACAATTATCCTATGCACTGGACTAGATCTAACCTATGCAAAACAAAATTGTTCTGATTTAGCTTTATCTATAGGAAATTAAGGGGGACTAAATGAAAAATATAGGATATATACCTATCAATAAGTTAAGAGAGATGATCTCATCTAAAGAGATCTCTCCGGTTGAGGTAATAAATGAAACATTTCAAAGAATTAATTCTTTGGATTCAAGATTTGGGGCTTATATTACATTAGATGAAGAAAATGCAATAAAAAAGGCAAAAGAAGCAGAAAATTCTATTATGAAAGGTGAAGATCTTGGTCCTCTTCATGGAATACCCGTTCCAATAAAAGACCTTGAGCCTGTAAAAAATATGAGATGCACTTTTGGGTCTATACCGGCAGATATTGTGGCTACAGAAGATGCCATTTCGGTGGAAAGAATTAAGTCTGCTGGCGGAATAATAATAGGAAAAACTAATACTCCAGAATACGGTAATGCTGGCACAACTGAAAATAGAGTTTTTGGAATATCTAGAAATCCATGGAACGACAAACTCACTCCTGGTGGATCTAGCGGAGGATCTGCGGTAAGTATTTGTTCAGGCATGACCTCAATTGCTCAGGGATCAGATGGGGGAGGTTCTATTAGAATTCCTGCATCATTATGTGGAATATTTGGGATCAAGCCTACTCAAGGAAGAATACCAAGAAGAGTACATAATAATACAAAGTGGAATGAAATAAATTTTTCAACCACAGGCCCTATGTCTATAGATGTTACGGACTCTGCAATATTACTAGAGGTTATGTCAGGATTTCACAAGGATGGAGAAAACGGGACTATACGAGAAGAAAATCCTACTTTTACCAACTTTGCCGATACTAATTTGAAAGGTACAAGAATAGCTTTTTCTAGAAGTATTGGAGGAGCTGTAGCTGACAAAGAAGTGATTGAGTCAGTAGAAAAAACCGTCAAAAAAGTTGAAGGGATGGGATTTGAGGTAGAAGAAATAGACTTCCATCCAGATGAATCAGAGATATTATTTAGAACTTGGTACGATTTTTGGTGCTCAAGAAGTTACCTTATGACACCTCATTTAATTGATGATAAAAAAAATAGAGAAGGTCTTACGGATTATTTCAGAACCAACATTCAGCATGGCAAAGATATATCAGGATCGTTATTATTCGAAGCACTAAATAATATTGGAAAATACAGAAATTATACCCAATCCATTTTCAATAATTATGATCTATTAATTACACCTACTGTAGCAGTTAAGCCATTTAAAATTAATGAATATCCTGAAGAGATTAATGGCAATAAATGTAATAGCCCTTTTTGGGACTGGACTCCCTTCACATATATTTTTAATCTCACTGGAAACCCTGCAGCAAGCATTCCTGTTTCAAGAAGTAAGGACAACTTACCCATAGGAATGCAGGTCGTAGGCGACTTAATGCAAGAAAATCTGATCCTTGCTTTTGCTAAATTAATAGAATCAGAAGAACCTTGGAATTCATATCCAGAAATAAAATAGAATGAAGCAAATTTTTATAGCAATAGTAATAACTTGTTTTATGGCGACAATTTCTTGCTCTTCAGAAAAAATTGATGAGCCTCTGATAGAAAAAATTACCCCCCAAACTAAGCAATTCGAATTAGAAGATTTTACTTCTGTGGGACTAAAGAAGAATAAGACATATAAAGTGGAAGAATTACCAAAAGCATTGAGTGCATATTTTGGATTTATAAGATTTAATGAACCCGCAGAAGATGGGAAAGGGAAAAAGGTTGTGGAATATGAATTAAGATTCTATAACTCCCATGAAGATGCTATAAATTATGGAGCAGAATATGCAGAAGAGCGTGTAGGTCCTAATGCAAAACTAAAAAAAACACATAACCCCAGATGGAAAGAAGGATTACGGGATGCAAGGTTATGCATTGGGGATCAATTTAATACATGGAAGAATAGTGCTGATTGCGGTCAACCAAAATTTAATGAATTTTATATTTATGGAAACGTGGTCATTCTATGCGAAGGTAGAACTCAAGAAATTGCTAAAAGGAATTGTAATTCCATTGCTTCTAAATTAGAGCCTTCCATTGAAAGTGAATAGCATATACATACCAAACATATTACCCAAACTATGAAAAAAATTATTGCCATATTAACTCTCGCGATCACATTAACTTCATGTGCTTCGGAGCCAGAATTCATACTAATAGAAAAAATAACTGACTCAGATAAAAATTATACTGTTAAAGATTTTAAAGAGATAAAATTTAAGCAGAGTGTAGAATATGATGTACAAAATTTACCTAATGCAATTTCTGCATACTATGGATTTATTAAAAATGACCAAGGTGAGCCCAATGACTATGAAATTAGATTTTACGAATCTCATAAAAGTGCTGTTGAAAACGGAGAAAAATATGCAAAAAATATTAGTGGAGAAAATGGTTGTATAAAAAAAGAATGCTCATTTTTTTTAGAAAATTTAAAACATAGGCAAAAAGTTTCCGAGCCTTCTAATGTTGCTGGAGGAGCTGGAAATGGAATACCAATTCCAAAATATCAAGCATATGTAATTTATGGAAATTTTATATTATTATGCCCAGGTTATAATCAAAATGAAGCCCTAAAAGCTTGCACAATTATAGTAAAAAATTTGGAATAAAGATGGGGTACAACTTGTGGTAATATCTATATAAATCCCCTCATTCTAGGTTCAAATGGGGCTGTAGCTCAGTTGGTAGAGCGCTTCGATGGCATCGAAGAGGTCAGGAGTTCGAGCCTCCTCAGCTCCACCATCAATTTAATTAAATTTCTAATAATATTTACATCGAATAGATAATTTATTTTTTTTCTAACTTATCAATAACTATTGTGCAATTTTTCATAGAATCGTCTTCATCATTTCCTGGACAAAAAAGAATCAAGTTATTATAAATCACATAACTTTTGTATTTTGCATTACGAGTTCCAGCCATTGATTCCATAATTGAAGGCCCACCATCAATCTGCTGTCTTTGATTTAAGTTTTCTAACCAAAGTGAACAATCTTTTTTAACACAGGCATTTTCACCTACAATATTATCTGCATACTTACTGCCTAATTTTATAGCCTCATCGTGATTACTATAAAACCTTATTTCATAATCTTGAAAGTCACCTAATTCATTTTTTATAAATCCAAAATATGCAGAAATCGCCCCAGGAAGTTCTTCAACATTATATTCGTTACTTTTTTTGAATCCTATAGATTTAAAATCTTCAATTATGTAATTCTTTCCTTGGTCTGAAATTTTATCTATTGGGTTAAATGCTTCTTCATTAGAGGAACATGCCAAACCAATTATAAAAAAACTTATTATGAAAAAAATTGATAAATACTTCATTAATTTACTATATAATATCGGCTAAATAATTATAAATAAGAAAATGTCAGAACTAGAATTTAGGCGACTAGGTCGTACAGAAATGAAACCCAAATCACTCGGGTTAGGCTGTGGATATCTTGGTAATCCTAAAAGGCCTGACCAAGAAGCAATAACAACAATTAAGTATGCCGTAGAAAAAGGAATTAATTTTATAGATACCTCCCCTGAATATGGACTAAGTGAGCAAAGAGTGGGGTCGGGATTATCCAATGGGTTAAGAGAAAAAGTTTATCTTCAAACTAAGGTTGGATCTCATCCAAAATACTTAAGAGATTTTTCTAAAAAGGCAACAATATGGAGCCTTGAAAATAGTTTCAAACTTCTTAAAACAGATTATATAGATTCTATATTAATTCATGGTCCTAGGTATGACATTGAAACACCCTTAGGGGATTGTTTAGATATTTTGGTAGATTGGAAATCCAAGGGAAGGATAGGTCATATTGGAATCGGAATAAGGCAACATGAATTTCATCGTCGTGCAATTGAAACCGGAGAGATGGATATAGTTCTTTCTTTTCTAGATTACACATTACTATCGCAATCTTTAGAGAAAACCACAATACCTCTAGCACTCAAGAAAGATGTCGGAATAATACTAGCAGGACCATTAAATGGCTCTCTTCTAGCAGGACCAGAACCCAAAATTAATGAATCAACAAATAATCCAAATGTCGAACTTCCTCCATCATTAGTTGGCGGACCAACTGATCCAAAAATTTTTCCAAGAGCACATAAAATATGGAAATGGTGTAAAAATGAAGGAATAAATATTAGAGACTTAGCCATTCAATTTGTTTTAAATGCTCCGGTTAACGGAAATGGAATCGTGCTTACTGGTCCATCAAATAAAAAAGAGTTTGATGAAGTTTACAAAAGTGCCACTAGTATATTACCAAAGAAAACATGGGAAAAATTTGAAAAAGAATTCAACGTAAAATCATATATAAATTAATTATTTTCTTGTGATTTTTCTGTTCTAAAAAATAGAAAAAAAGACCAAGTTGAAAAAGCAGTTATAAGATGCCAAAATGCATGTGGTTGCAACCATGAATCTGGATAACACATGATATCAGTAAACCAAGAAGGGTCATTTGGCTGACCCTGTAGCCAAATTGCAAATGCCAGCAAAAAGGAACCCATCCCTAAAAAGAACCAAGGAAAATAATTTCTATTTATTCTAGGTGGTTGATTAGAAAATATAGCTGGTATCCAAAAAAGAATTATCCACCAATATTCTCTTAAGTCAGTAAATATTTCCACAGGAGTAATACCAAAAACTGCTGCAACAATAAAGCCTACAAATCCAGAAGCCCATCTAAATCTAGGAGTCCAGAACCTATAAAGAGACTCAGAAATAATCCAGAGACCAATAGAAAGACCAAATAGATCCAGACCAATTCCTAACCTTCCTCCAAAAAACCATCTTGCAATTGCATAAACAACGACAATTAAAAAATATGCCTGAAGGAATCTTTTATAATCCCAACGTCTCATTTCTTTGATGTTATAAAGCCAAGGAAAAACTATATACATAATCATACTTAGGTTATCTGCCCACCCTCCCCATTCGGTATGAGTTCCATGCATAAGCATAGAGCCAGGGCCAAGAAAAATTGTCGCCCCTGCGTACAACACACTAAGTCTATTTAACCCAATAAAAGTATTTTTTGAATCTTGCCTATCTTTAGTTAAGATTCTTAGCATCATTAGCCCTGAAACCATAAATGCAAGATTGCTTAATGCATTTGCTGGCTCCCTAAATATACTTTTACTTACTCTCTCGCACCAACCCGAGACTGAACCAATGGGCTCAGAAGCAGTTTCAAAATGAAAAAGAATACCTAAATTAGCTAATAATACATAAGCAATTAAGTATAAAATGCTTAACACTAATGCAGTTGGATAAACTTTATTCATAAATAGATTAATTGTTAATAAAAAGACTGATTAATCATACAAATTACCCAAATTTAGAGGAAAAAACTAGCCTTAAATCAATAAACTAAAAAGGAGTCTAATTATGAACTCGAAAATAACAGGATGGGTATTAGCTATTTTTCCAATTTTAGGAATGGCATGTTGGGCGGCATCTCCAATGTTTGCAGCTGGTCCTCCAGGTGAATATGAAGGTGGATACGCAGGTTTGGCAGCAGAACTAGGCCAAAGTGCAAATGCAGTAAGCCTATGGATGGTACTCGCTGGTATAGCTTATGCAATATTAACTGTAGGGTTAATAAGTCTAAAATCAAAATATACAGATGGAGCATATGGGTATATGGCTGGAATATTATTGCTTGTGGGGTTTGCTGGGCAGGGCGTAGAAACAGGTGCTTTTTCAGCAGCAGCCCAAGCAGCTTCTAAAGGTGCGGAAATGATTCCAAGTGCCGCTGCATTACTAGTTCTTGCGGCGACCGCTGGAGGAGGTGCAACTGCTATATTTGCTCTTGGATTGGCTTTACTTGGAGCAGGATTATACATGAAAAAAAGTGTTCACGTTATTAGTTCTGTATCATATATGATAATCGGATTGTTTGGAGTTGTTGGGTCAATTTTCTTCTATGATGGAGGGCTTATAGCTGTCTATTACTTTGGCTTAACTTTAACTACAATCGCAGTAGGAATAGAGCTGATTAGAACCGGCCAAGACTAAATAATTTATAAAACATAACAAGGGACTTGAATTAATTTTTTTATATAATACAATTCCCTTGTTATGAAATTTTACTTAACACAAACTTGTTGCTGTTGCTGTTGTCAGGATGACAACGGGGTAACAAGTCGTGTCTAGTATAAATAAGTAATAAAAGACATAGAATCGAAACCCCGAAAATTCGGGGTTTTTTTATTTCTGGAAGGAGAAAAATGAGTTTACAAATAGGAGATAAAGCACCAAACTTTGTTGCTAATACAACATTAGGAGAAATTAATTTTCATGAATGGATAGAAGATAAATGGACTGTATTAATGTCTCATCCAGCAGATTTTACGCCTGTATGTACTACTGAAATTGGAAGAGTTGCTAACCTAAAAAATGAATTTGAGAAACGTAATACTAAAGTTTTAGTTCTAAGTGTAGGCACAAAAGAAGGGCTTAAACCAATAGAATCTCATAATCAATGGATAAAAGATGTGAATGAGACTCAAAATGCATCTGTTGAATTTCCTATGGTTGCTGATCCTGACAAAATAATTGCAAATTCATATGGCATGATTCACCCAAATGCTAATGACACTCTAACTGTTAGGTCAGTATTCATAATAGGTCCAGACAAGAATATTAAACTTATAATTTCTTATCCCGCTTCCACTGGCAGAAACTTTCAAGAGATATTAAGAGTTTTGGATTCTTTACAGTTAACTGCAAAATACCAAGTTGGAACTCCTGCCGATTGGGCATATGGAGAAGACTGCATAGTGGTTCCTGCTGTAGCGACTGAAGATATTCCAGAAAAATTTCCAAAAGGTCATAGGATAATAAAAGAGTATCTTAGAACAACTCCGCAACCAAACATCGATTGAGGCAATATGATAAAACCGGCAATAAATAGGTTCTTCGAATTCCCAGAAACTGTTAATGAAGTTTCAGCTAGATTGGTAGCGGCAGGAGTCTTTATATTATCTTTTATTACATTAATATCCATTCAATTAGATTCTGGACTTGCTCCTTTATTAAATTTACTTCTAGCAATAGGATTCTTAGCTAGGGTTTCATCTGGACCTAAATGGAGCCCTTTGGCAATATTTGTCACCAAGATATTAGTTCCAAATTTAAAATTTAATGAAAAAATTGTACCTGGTCCTCCAAAAAGATTTGCTCAAGCAATAGGCCTTGCTTTTTCTACGCTTATATTATTTTTCTTAGTATTAGGAATGAAGGAACTATCAATGGGATTGTTAATTATTCTTATGATTTTTGCGTTCTTAGAATCTGCTCTTGGCTTCTGTTTTGGTTGTAAAGTATTCGCAAGTCTTATTAAGCTTGGGGTTATCCCTGAAAAGGTTTGTGAAAAATGTGCTAATTATTCCTATTAATTAGTAAATATGTCTAAAATACTTTCCCCAACTCCCGCTTTGGCACCTTTAAATAACTCAGTATAACCACATTTTGTGCATGCTACTGCTTTGAATTTATTTGCTTGCATATTCAATATTTTTGATAAAAATCCACCGGTTGTGGAAACAGGAAATTCTTCATAATTTCCATTGCCACATTTAACACATTTATACTGAATAGAATCCATATCAATATTCTTTAATTATCCCCTTAATAATTACATTTTTCTATTAATTGAAAATAGAAGTAAATGGAAATTTATCTTATTTAGTCCTAAAATAGTCCATAACGTAATTACGGTAATGTCATTAAAGGAGGTTATATGGACTTGATGACGCTTACTCAGTTTAGTTTCTACTTTGGAACAGCATCGATGCTATGCGCTTCGGTCTTCTTTTTCTTTGAAAGAGGAGAAGTAGCAGCTAAATGGAGAACTTCAGTCACAGTAGCTGGATTAGTAACATTTATTGCTTTTTTCCACTACATGACAATGAGAGATAGTTCAGTTTGGGCAGCTTCTGCAGCTTCTGGATACGATCAACTTACTTCTCTAAGATATGTTGATTGGCTAGTAACTGTACCGCTTCAAATTGTTGAATTCTATCTAATACTTAAAGTTGTAGGTAAAGTTACCTCATCTTTATTCTGGCAGCTCCTTGCAGGATCTGCTGTTATGTTGATTGGTGGATTGATTGGTGAATTAGAGTCTAGCCTAAACCTTATCGGATTTATAATCGGAATGGTTGGTTGGCTATACGTTGTTTACCTAATTTTTGCTGGTGGTGCTGCTAAAGCTAGTTCTGACAGTAAAAATGCTGCTGTTCAATCAGCTTTTAATTCGCTAAAACTAATCGTACTTATCGGTTGGGCAATATATCCAATTGGTTATGTAATTGGAAACTTTGATCTAGTTACTGACGGTATTCAAATTATGAATATTGTTTATAACTTTGCAGACTTAATTAACAAAGCCGCTTTCGGTTTGGTTATTTGGGCAGCTGCTAAGTCAGATTCTTAATAAAAGATACTGAAATAAAAACAAACCCGGTTAATCGATACCGGGTTTGTTTTTTTTGTAACTATTTATCTTGATTATTAATTATTTTTCTTTTCAAATAAATACTGGCCGAGGAAACTAATACTGCCAAAATTCCAATAAGCGTGAACCACCAACTTAAGTTATTTATTAAAGAAAATAAAATTAATAAAGTGCCAATAAATAGATTGACATAACTCATATATTTTGAAATCTTCATACCCATTCAGTAATTATGCACAAAAAATAACATTTAGAAAATTATTACTAATTGTATAGTCACTTTTATTGATAATGTGGTAAATTAATATTATTAATATAAACGCTATAAAGGAGGTGCAATTGTATACAACAAAAACAACCGCTGGAGGCGAACTCAAGTAACCCTCACGTTTAATTATTTCATAAGCCTCTAGTGGTTTATATTAAAAGAGCTCCTCTTAGGAGCTCTTTTTTTAACTCTGCCTTCTAGCATTTTTTATGTCTATGTCTTCAGATATTAAATTATCATTAATATAATCATGATTAATTTTTAACCCTAACCCAACACCCTTTGGCATATGGATAAATCCTTCATTATCCATAGGGTCTATTATTTCATGTAAATATTCTGGCGGCTTCTCATAATCAACGTGAGGATGCAGTAATCCTCTTTCGTAAAATTCTCCAGGTATTCTAATAGATCCAAGGGCATGCAAATTTCCTTCTTTTCCACCATGAACTTCCATTGCCATATTATAAGATTCGGCAAGATGAGCTACTTTCATTAAAGGGGTAAGTCCTCCAAGGTCGCCTGTGCCACCTCTTAAAATATCTACAGCATTATTCTTTATCCATTCCGCTCTTGTGGATATTTTTCCTGTCATGGTTTCGGGCCCAATTATTGGTATATCCAATTGTTCTGATAACCAGATATAGGAAGACATGCTAGACTCATCCATTGGCTCTTCAAACCAATGAAAATTAAGTTTCTCTAATTCTCTTCCAATCCATAATGATTCCAATCTTGAATAATAATGATAAGAATCAAGCATTAAAGGAATGTCTTCTCCGACTGCTTCTCTGACTGCAGCACACGCCATTATATCCTTTTTAGGATCAGGGGCTCCTTCGATTGGTGGCATCCACCCATGAAGTTTGACTGCCCTATATCCTTTTTCTTTTACGCACCATTCTGCAAATTTTCCATAATCCTCAGGCGTAGAAAGGCCTCCTTTGATTGTATCCCCGCACATTGTGCTTGCATAAGCTGGAACCTTTTCTCTATACAATCCAAGAATATTATTTAGAGGTTGATTCATTATTACTCCGATTAGATCCCATAAAGCAAGGTCTATTGAAGATAATATTCTTTCATCTATTGCGGTTACTATTCTTTGCATATGCATCATCTTCTCCCACAATTTCTCCCTATAAAACGGATTCTCATCTAATAGAATTGGCGCTATTACATTCTCAACTATTTGGGGATTAGCTCCAAAAGCATGACCCTTATGGCCTTCATCAGTTTCTATAGTTATCAAGCTTTGCTTTACTTGATGAGGTTCTTTTGCTGGATGCCCATGCCCCTCATCATCGCTTTCAACATAAGAAGTATATTTAAATAATTTGGATTCGACTTTTGTAATTTTCATAAAACCTCTCTATTTTAGTATCATAATTAAGTTAATTTAATTCACGAGGAAATACAATGAAAAAGATTTTAATAACAGGTGGGGCTGGATTAGTAGGCAATGTATTAATTAACGGCTTAAAAGACAAATTTGAAATAAGAATATTGGATCAGAAACCCATGAAAGGTGTTGATTCTTATGTGGGAGATATAAGCAATTTAGATTCCATTCTTCCTGCCTTTAAAAATATTGATACTGTTGTGCATTTGGCTGGTGACAGAAGGGTTCATGGTGATTGGAACTCAATCTTAAATAATAATATAACTGGCATTTATAATATTTATGAGGCATCAAAGCGCAATGATGTAAAAAGAGTAGTTTTTGCTAGTTCACAACATGCTACAGGAGGCTTTTATGATGTAGAGCCATGGTCTTTCATTAACAAAGGTGAGTATGAAAAATTGCCTGACGACTACAAGCCACTTGACGAAACTTGCAGAATAAGACCAGATAGTTATTACGGTGCATCAAAATCTTTTGGTGAGTCTTTGGGCAGTTATTACTCTGATTTTTATAATCTATCTACTATTAACATTAGAATAGGGTGGGTAATATCTGATGATGATCCTACATTCTCTCCTATATCTTTAAATTTATGGTTAAGCCATAAAGATATATGTCAAATAATAGAGTTGAGCATTAATGCAAATCAAGATATTAAATATGATACTTTTTATGCAACTTCAGATAACCATTGGAAAATATGGTCAATAGATAAAGCAAAAAGTGTCCTTGGGTATAAACCGACAGATGGTGCAGGATCAACTTTTAAACTAAGAGATCCTAAAAAAGCAGATACTTAATTAAAGTCCAAAAATAATTAATGACGCCAACCCCATATAAAGCAATACTCCTGCAATATCTGTAAATGTAGTTACTATAACGGCAGACGAAGAGGCAGGATCTAAGTTAACGGTTTTCATAAATATCGGAACTATAACTCCCATTAATCCAGCAACGAATAAATTTAATAACATAGCGCCGCCTACTAACATTGCAAGATTGAGGTCAGATTTCCAAATATACACAACTATGAATAATAAAAGAGTAACTGACAAACCTTGAATAACTGACAAGAATAACTCTCTATTTAGTATGTTTCTAGTATCTTTTGTTGTTACCTCCCCAAGTGCTAATGCTCTTACAACTAAGGTTAAGGTTTGTGTGCCTGCGATTCCCGCCTGACCAATTATAACTGGCAAAAACACAGCCAGCACTGGCATTTGCTTAACATGATTCGTAAATAAACTAAGTATAAATCCAGCAAAAAGCACTGTACCCAAATTAATAATTAACCAAGGCAATCTTCTCTTAAATGAATTTTTAATTGGGCCAATTACCTTATCATCTATGCTCATACCTACCATGTTAAACATATCTTTAGTGGCTTCTTGTTCAACTAGATGAATAACTTCTTCAATTGAAATAACCCCTTCCAAAATACCTTCTTTATTGGTAACTGCTAGAGCTCTTAATCCATGTTTATCCATAATATTTGCGCATTCTTTTTTATCAGTATCAACAGTAACTGAAATTAAATTCGGTTTCATAACTTCAAAAACAGATTGAGTTAAATTGGCGAATATTAAATCTGAAATATCTATTGAGCCCACAAGTTTTCCTTTTGCATCTACAACGAAAAGATTCTGTAATTTATTCGAACTTATATTTGACTTTCTTAAAACAGAAACTGTATGAGAAACAGACCAAGCACTTCTTATAGCAACAAAATCATGCTTCATGAATTCATCAGAAGGTTTCTGGTATCTATACAATTTTCCAACTGCTTCCATATCTCTTATCTTAGAAATTACCTGACTTGCGTGATACCAATCTATTCCTCTAAGAACTTCTGCAGCCAATTCTGGCGGAGCATCATTTAAGACTGAAGCCAACTGATCTACGTTTATTAAACCTTTGTCAGAATCATGTTTTTTTAAGTTTAATTGGCCTATTACGCTCTTCATCTCGTCGATGGTCAAGTCTTCAATCATTTGTTCAGACAAAGCTTGATTTACTTCTATGTCAGTATTCTTTGAAACTAGGTCAGGAGTCTCGTCCAGGCTCAATTGAAATGATATCCCTCTAGGATCTGAAGAGTCTAAATCTTCTTTTTCAACTTTAGTATTTAATTCATTTATGTCCATGGATCTTAAAATATTCTTGCACAACTTTATATTCAAGTTCATTAATAATAGGCACGTATTAAATTTATTTTGTTAATATGTACATCAAATAACAATTAATAGGACAAAATTATGGCTGGATTTTTATCAGAAGAGTTAGAAAAATATATCAGTGATCACTCAGAAAAGACCGGTTTAAATGAGCAATCTCTTAGAGATGAAACTTTAAAACTAGGACCTCCATCAGCAATGATGTCTGGAGATTCTGTAGGAAATTTTTTAAAACTAATAATTAAAATTAATAACTGCAAAAGAATATTAGAAATTGGCACATTCACTGGCTATAGCGCTTTAATGATGGCAGCAGCCCTTCCTAGTAACGGAAAATTAATTACTTGCGATGTAAATAAAGAAACATCAGAGATAGCAAAAAAATATTGGGCCAAAAGTCCGCACGGATCTAAAATAGAATTACATATAGGCCCTGCAATTGAGACTATAAATAATCTAGAAGGAGAATTTGACCTAATATTTATCGATGCCGATAAAAACAATTATTCAAATTATTTTGAAATCTGTAAAAACAGACTCTCAAAAAACGGATTAATTATTGCTGATAATGTTCTCTGGTCAGGAAAAGTATTGAAGCCAGAAGACAACCAAGCCAAATCCATTGATTCATTCAATAAACTAGTTAATGATGATAATGAATTTTGGAATACAATTGTTCCCATAAGAGATGGATTAATGATTATCAAAAAGAGAGGAAAATAAATATGAAAATTACAGAGATACGTACGATTGTTGTTGGAAATCCGTGGAAAAACTGGGTTTTTGTTGTAGTTGAAACATCTGATGGCATTTCAGGGCTTGGAGAGGCTACAGGGGGCTTGCAAACAATGCCTAATAAAGAGGCTGTAGAGGAAATAAAGCATTTGGCAATTGGAAAGAACCCTTTAGAAATATCAAATGTTGTAGACGAAATGTATAAGGCTTCATTTTTGAAAATCACTCCTGCTATTTCTGCAATTGAAATTGCATGTTGGGATATACTTGGCCAACACCTAAAAGTACCTATATATCAACTACTGGGAGGCAAAGTAAGAGATAAGGTCAGAGTTTATGCTAATGGATGGTACTCAGGCGAAAGGACTCCAGAGAATTTTGGAGATAAAGCAAAAGCATTATCTGGCAGAGGATATACCGCGCTAAAATTTGACCCTTTTGGATCAGAGCATTTGAGGCTAAACAAAGAATCAGAAATCTTTATAAAAAAAATTATCAGATCAGTAAGAGATGCTGTTGGCCCTAATGTTGAACTAATGATTGAAGGGCACAAAAGATTTAATGTTTTTGAAGCGATTAAAATTGCTAAATGGTTAGATGAATTTGATGTTACCTGGTTTGAAGACCCTATTGATAATGATGATATTGATTCATTGATTCATGTATCTAGGAATTCACCGGTGAGGATAATTGCTGGAGAAGGATTTAAAAAATACAAAGACTTTACTAGATTTGTTTCATCAAACGCAACAGACATAGTGAACCCTGAGGTTATAGGAATTGGTGGAATTGGTGGATCTGTTAAAGTTGCAGGTATTTGCTCTTCTTTTGATGTCGATCTTGCTTTTCATAATGCAGAAAGTCCGTTAAAAACTATGACAAACTTACAGCTTTGCGGAGCAATAAAAAATATATACATACAAGAATGTTTTGATGAATTTAACGCAGATTGGATTGAGGAATTATTTCCAAATTATCAAAAAGTTAAAGACGGATATTTATCTATTCCAGATAGACCCGGATTAGGAATATCAATCAATGAATCAGTTGCTAAAGATCACCCTTACAATAAAAGTAATTTTTTAAGAATGTTTAAGCCAGGATGGGAGAACAGAAAAGGAGCTAGTGGGTCAGAATAAATTTAGAATTGAACCTAGTTCTTTAACGTGATCAATTTCAAAATCTGGCTTATCTTCTAAAGGATATCTTCTCCCCATTTTGACCCATGCTGTTTTCATTCCAACTGACTTTGCTCCCATAATATCTGTTTCAGCAGTATCTCCAACAAATAGAATTTCTTCACATGATAAATCAATTTTTTTTGAAGCCTCTATAAATACTTCTTTGCATGGTTTATGGCAACCAAAATCACCAGAAACTATATAAAAGGGTGCGAGTTTTCCAACACCAGAACGTATCATTTTTTCATGCTGATATTTGTAACCGTTTGTCAAAACTCCCCATGGAAAATTTATTTTATTCAATCCTTCTAGGTGCTTATTTGCCTCTAAATCTGGTTTTACAGAATTGACAATTGATTCCCAAAAAAAATCAACATAAAACTTATTGTCTTCAACAAGATTTATATTTTTTCGTAACTCATTGAAAAGGTTTTCTTTTTCTGGAGACCACTTTGTTATCTTGTCTGCACTTTTCATTATTTGAAAAAAAGTATCAAAATCAAATTCATTCTTATCAACAAATTTTTCGTAGAATTTCTTAGTAAATCCTGAGTAGAATGCTTCATCCCTGCTAATCAATGTGTCATCAAGATCATAAATTATTCCAGAAATTTTCATCTTAAGGTAAACGTTCTAAACGACTCTGCATATTCCATATTATGTTTTTTACCGTTTTCTTTTTTCCATGAAATCACTCTCTCAATTGCTTCGGGCGGAACTTGGCTCGTATGAGCAGCTAGCGCTTTCATTGCAACATTCATATCATCCTCTGAAATTTCATTATAATGATCTGCGTCATCTCTGCTCATTACCCAAACTTCTCTTACTTTATGTGGCTCAAAGCCTTCTTCTAGCAATTCTGGAAAAGTTAATCTATCTCTAGCTGTAGGATAGACTGAAGATAGTGCTGCCTCTCCTGCAGCTATATGGTCTGGGTGAGAAGACCCATAGTTTTGCCCTAAAGTCCTGAATGGGGCGGTTGTTATTAATACATCGGGTTGATGTTTTCTAATTTGCCTAGTTATATCTTTTCTTAATTCTAAACTAGGGGTTAAGTAAGCATCAGGATAATTTAAATATTCAACCGTTTTTAAACCGAGAATTTTTGCTGCTTCCTCTTGTTCATTGTATCTGATTTCAGTTAATCTCTCAGGTGTCATTTGAGGGTCATCACTACCTTTACTGCCATCAGTACACAAAACATAAACAACTTCCCAGCCTTGATTACACCATTTAGCAACCGTGCCTGAACACCCATATTCTGCGTCATCAGGGTGAGCAACAACAACCATCGCTTTACTATATTTAGGATCCGGATTCAGGTCTATTGGCATTATTGTCTCCCTTTATTCTTTAATATTAATCTTATCTGATCAACAATTCTATTTGTTCTCCAAAAAGCCCCTATATGGCCAAGCCCATCTATGGTTATAAATTCAGAATTTGAAAACAACTTAGATGTAGATTTTATCCAATTATAATATGGATCCTCAGATCCTGCGAAAAGAAGTGCAGGTTTCGAAAAATCTTTTATTTCGTCATGTATACCTGCCCATTCATTTTGGGCTTGATTGCATAATTTAAGTCCATTAGCATCAAATTTATGCCTAACAATTGGTGGAAGGTTTTCTTCACTGTAAGTAATTAATTTTTTATGAGTTTTTGGTGAATTAGAATGCATTCCACCAACAATAATACAGTTCAATCTATCTTTATATTTCTTTATTAAATCAAAACAAACCCTTCCGCCCATTGAAAACCCAAATACAGAAAAATTATTTATACCTATTTCATTTAATAATGAGATCAATATTTCTGTAACATTAGAAACATAGTAATGTTCAATTGATTTAGGAGATGAACTTTTTCCATGCCCCGGGTAATCAAACATTATAAGTTGATTGTCCCTTTTTAATAGATCAACCCATCCTGATTTATGCCAATGAAATATACTGCTCATATAAGGATGGATCAATACTAGCGGAGATCCATTCCCAGTAGTTTCGTAATAATAATTATTACCTTTAACCTCTATAAGCGGCATTATTAATCTAGTTTAGAGTCTAAAACGGACTTAGCTTTTTTGTCTCTGTATTTTTTGATTGCAGATGATACAGATTCATCATCAATACCTAAAATTGCTGCCGCAAATAGGGCGGCATTTGAAGACCCCGCACTCCCTATGCCAAAAGTAGCTACCGGAATTCCAGAAGGCATTTGAACAGTTGAAAGTAAAGAATCAAGACCCTTCAAACTTTGACTTTCCATTGGTACACCAAGTACTGGTAAAACAGTATGCGCAGAAATAACTCCAGCCAAATGAGCTGCACCACCAGCACCTGCAATAAAAACTTTTATAGATCCTTCTTTAACTTTTTCTTCAATATATTCTAGTAGTTGTTTAGGGGTTCTGTGGGCAGACAAAACTTTCACCTCATAAGATATTTTAAGTGAATCTAATATTTCTGTAGCCGGCTTTATAGCTGGCCAATCAGAAGTGCTTCCCATAAGTATTGCTACCTTATTGCTCATTTTGATTTCTCCAATTCTCCAGATCTCATATTAAATAGTTTATCGCCAAATTTTTTCATTCTTTGGTCATGCGTTGCCAAAATAACTGTTGTATCAAAAGTCTGACATATCTCCTTAATTTGTTCAAAAACAATTTCAGTATTCACTGAATCAAGTTGAGATGTAGGTTCGTCCGCTACTAAAATCTCAGGCTTTCTAACTAATGCTCTTGCTACTGACACTCTCTGCCTTTCCCCACCAGAAAGTTCATAAGGTCTGTGACTCATTCTGTACCTAAGCCCCAGAATTCCTAGTATTTCTTCAGTCCTTTCTTTTCTTTCTTTCCCTCTCATTCCTAAAATTCTAAGAGGTAACTCAACATTTTCATAAGCAGACAAAAGAGGCATTAAGGCATGAGCTTGAAAAACCATACCTATTGTCTTTCTTCTCAACTCATTCAACTGTCTTTTTGAAAATTTATTTACAGGCTTATTATTCAACAATACTTGTCCTGAAGAAGGCAAATCTATCCCAGAAACTAAATTTAATAAGGTAGTTTTTCCAGCACCAGAAGGACCAGAGATAATTACAAATTCACCTTTTTTTATAACTAAATTAACATTCTTTACCGCTTCTATGTCACCGCTGGAAAGCTTAAAAATTTTATTTACTTTTTTTAAATTAATCATTTTATTTCTTATTTTTTTTAATTATTTTGTTAAGACTAATTTTACTTTTATCAGACGTAAGGCTTGCTTTTGATTCTATTTTTGACTTAGACAAAATCTCTTGCGGAATCTGAACGCCTCCAAAAGAATCGATTACTACAAACTCTGACTTTTTCTTTTCTTTTCTTATAACCTCTTTTACAACTTTTCCATCTCTCATTCCAATTGATCTATTTACATGATCTTCTATTTTTGGATCATGTGTAACAATCACCACCGTGGTCCCATAATTTTCATTTACATATCGCATCTTTTCTAAAACCATAGCGCTTGTTTCATCATCAAGTTCACCTGTAGGTTCGTCCGCCAATAAAAGAGGAGGTTGATTCGCAAGAGCAACAGCAATTGCTGAAACTTGCTGCTCCCCTCCAGAAATATTTTCTGGCAACCTAGATGATACTGAGTTTAAATTTAAAAATTCGATTAAACCATCGACTCTTTCTTTTCTTTCTGATCTAGATAAATTTGAAGCCATCATAGGAAGTTCAATATTGCTATATATATCTAAATAGGGAACCAAATTCTTACCTGTCTGTTGCCAAACAAATCCTACTTCTGATTTTCTATATTCAACTGCTTCTTTTTGATTTATACCTAATAAATCAAAATCTCCAACTTGAACATTTCCGGCTGAAGGAGACTCATATCCGGCAAGAATATTGAGCAGAGTAGACTTCCCACTTCCAGATGCACCAACAATTGAAATTAGTTCACCGTAACCTATATCCAGGTCAACTCCTCTTAAAGCAACAACCTCTAAATCTGAAACTTTAAAGATTTTATATAGCCCTGTGCAATTAATATGAAGTTTATTTATCAAGTCACCCTCTTATTTTAAATTAATTCTCATTGTTTCGTTGATAGAAATTCTAAACACTGAAATTATAGTAAAAATAATTATTACTAGAAATAATATTCCAACCAGCCCAAAAACCATACTGAAATCTAACCATTCAACAGAATTAATCATTGGGGGAACAAGTGAATCTGAAGACTCTGGGCTGATTAAGTAGGGCATTACAGTAGAAGAAAGCCTAGAACCTAAAACAATCCCTAAAGCCAATGCGAGCCCTATTACAATAATTTGCTCTAGAGCAATTAAAACAATAATTTGAACTCTAGAAATTCCAATGCTTTTTAAAGTGGCAAATTCTAAATTTCTTTTTTTAAAAGAGACTCTTGAATGAATTAAAAACCCAACAATACTAACTAATGCAACTGTGCCGAAAGAAATTAAAAGCAATGTCTGCCAACCTGCAAAAACCAAGGGGTCAATCTTTTG
>CEUZ01261126.1_pt1 | contig 49830 bp, 46 predicted proteins | sample 361511 | NCBI WGS metagenome assembly CEUZ01 (sample SAMEA2622822, study PRJEB7988) | marine metagenome | biome: marine biome (ENVO:00000447); feature: surface water layer (ENVO:00002042); material: "saline water (ENVO:00002010), including plankton (ENVO:xxxxxxxx)" | depth 5 m
TGTCACCACATGTGGATCATTTATTCGATCGAGGATATGTTAGCTTCATACAAAATGGATCTATTTTAATATCTCCAAAGATCAAAAAAGAAATACTATATGCATGGGGTATTGATCCTAATTCAAAATCTAAAATGTTTACGCCTGAGCAAGAACATTATCTTGAGTTTCATAGAGATGAAATTTTCAAGAAACAATAGGGTCTCATTCATGCACTTTGGTCGTATTACAGTTCGTATTGTGGATAAATACACTAAAGTGGTCATTTTGGATCATCACTAAAAACAAATTACCTCAAGAATATTAAGGTCAATTTGTATCTAATTGAGTAGTGGTGCCGAAGGTCAGAGTCGAACTGACACGTCCAAAGGACAATGGTTTTTGAGACCATCGCGTCTACCATTCCGCCACTTCGGCATAAGTTAATTTTTAGAGTGAATTAATGAAGGAAAGTACGATTTTAAACTAATTTATCTTACCTTCTAATTATATCATATATTTTATAAAAATAGAGTTGAGAGAATTATCCATATGCTATATATTTCTGAATATGACAGTTAATTTTGCAGATTTGCAAAGAAAAGCTGGGGACTATTTGTTAGATTCTCAGATTAAGCTTATCGATGAAGCTTATCGATTTGCTGAGAAGAGTCACGCTGGTCAATTTAGGGATTCTGGAGAACCTTACATTGAGCATCCTCTAAATACTTCACTTTATCTTGCTAATCTTATGCAAGATGCTCCTACATTAGCAGCTGGTTTACTTCATGATGTAGTAGAGGATTGTGGGGTTCCTTTATCTCTGATAGAAACTAAATTTGGATCCGAGGTTAAAAGACTGGTTGATGGTGTTACTAATCTCTCACAGATGGAATTATTATCTCAGACACATGAATTTGAATCTAATCAACCAGATCAGTTGATTCAACGCTCGGAAAGTATACGAAAAATGCTTGTTGCTATGGCTCAGGATATTCGAGTTGTGTTAATTAAACTCTGTGACAGGCTTCATAATATGCGAACATTACAAGGTAAGAATATTGATAAAAGAATTATGATAGCAAAGGAAACATTGGATATATACGCACCATTAGCTCATCGCTTGGGGATATGGGATATAAAATGGCAACTTGAGGATCTTGCATTTCGTCATCTTGATGAAACTACATATCGAATGATTTCATCAAATATCGCACAGAGACGAGCTGATAGAGAGAAATATTTAGAAGAACAATGTGAACTTTTAAAATCACATATGGCACCATTTGAAATAGATTTTGAAGTGTATGGGCGTCCCAAAAATATTTATAGTATTCATAAAAAAATGATCAAATATGAATCGCAGGGCAAAGAATATTCCGAAATCATGGACTTGTATGCAATCAGGATTTTGGTGGATAGCATTGAAGATTGTTATAAATCCCTTGGCTTAGTACATCAGTTATGGCATCCAATTAATGGTCAATTTGATGATTATATTGCCAATCCCAAAGATAATATGTATCAATCTCTTCACACGAGTGTAATGTGTGATCGAGGTGTGCCTCTTGAAGTTCAAGTTAGAACTAGAGAGATGCATAGAATAGCTGAATATGGGGTAGCTGCTCATTGGGATTACAAATTAGGTAGTCGAAGTGGTGATGATGATCGTTTTGCAAAAAAAATGACTTGGTTAAGACAACTTTTAGATTGGCAACAGGATGTAACTGGTGCTGAGGAATTCATAGAGTCGATTAAAACAGATATCTTTAGAGATCAATTATATGTATATACTCCCAAAGGTGACATTAGAGAATTACCTATAGGGGCAACACCTGTTGATTTTGCATACAGAATTCATTCTGAACTTGGCAATAGATGTATTGGCGCTAGAGTGAATAGCCAAATAGTTGCTTTGGATACGATTTTAAAAAACGGAGATTTGGTAGAAATAATTTCAAGTAGACAAAGCCGTGGGCCAAGTCTTGACTGGCTTAATCCAGAAACAGGCTTTGTTAAAACCGCATCTGCACGACAACAAATTCGACTGTGGTATAGGCGACAAGAAAAAGGTGCTCAAATTGAAAAAGGCGTGGAAATAATTTCGACTGTTAAACATCGATTTGGACTAACAACAAATAACTCAGAAATAGCGAAACACTTTGAATTTAGTACTGACGAAGAATTGATGATAGCCTTAGGTAATGGCTCCTTTAGTTCTTCTGAACTTGAAAAATATTTCATTATTAAAAGTTCTTCTGATACTGGCTTTGGGGCTCAAGTTGAATTTCGTTTAGAAGTAGTTGCCTGGGATAGAATCGGATTACTTAGTGATATAACTACTATCTTGTCTCGCGAGAAAATAAATATCTCTTCTGTTATTACTAGCGAACCTGGAGATGGTACAGCAATAATTTCCCTAACGTTACTTGCAGGTGATTCGTCGCAGATGAGCCGTATTTTTCCGCGACTGGATAATGTTGAAGGCGTTATTGATGTTCATCGTGTCGAAACCCCTCAAGAATAAAATTTTTCAATTAACAAATTTCAAGTTTTTGACATCAACAATATTGACTTTCTAGATTCAGATTAGGATAATCCGTTGGGTTCAATGGCTTTATTTCTTTAAATGAGGGGTTAATTTGCCTAGTTTTGTCAGCAGACGCTATCAGTGTTCAGTATGTCGCCGTATTGCTTTATGTGTAAAAGCTGGTGAGGGTGAAATTCGTTGCTGTAAGCGTAGTATGCCAATGATTGACTGGGATTTGATGCAACAGCTTGCACTGGGTTGAAATATTGATTCATTGAAACACTGCATGATTAAATGCATGTATAGATTGTTTGTTATATGTCTAATTACAAGGAGGGACGTGCATGGGTGTATTAACAGGAAAAACGGCCATAGTAGGTGTTGGTGAAACTACTTATTATCGAGATGCTGGTCGAACAACACTTTCTTTAGGAGTCGAAGCTATAAGAAATGCTGTTAAAGATGCTGGGCTTGAATTAAGTGATATTGATGGCATGACCAGCTATCAAGCTGGTGGAGATTCTCATGGTTCTAATGAAATGGCTCAGTCACTTGGAATGCAGTTGAATTATAGTTTAGATATTATGGGTGGAGGTTCAAGTACTGAAGCATTAGTTGCACATGCTGCTGGATTGCTTGCTGGTGGTTACTGCAATAATATTGTCATATTCCGTTCGATGCGTGGTAGAACAGGCAAAAGAATGGGCGGTCAAACACCATCAGGTCCTGTACCTGCAGTAGCTATCAATACTGATGGAGAAGCATTGAGAATAGGTGTTACCACACCAGCCCAGAACTTTGGAATAGCAGCTATGAGATATTTCAAAGAATATGGAGCAGGCACTAAACAATTAGCGGCAGTAGCAATGACCCATAGGTATCATGCCACCTTAAATCCAAGGGCATTTTTTTACAAGAAACCTTTAACTCTTGAAGACTACATTTCTGCACGATGGGTATCAAAACCATTTAGACTTTTTGATTGCTGTTTGGAGATGGATGTAGCTTGTGCATTTGTAATGACAAGAAAAGAGATGGCTTATGATTTAAAGCATCCTCCTATATATATCTTAGGTGGTTCTGCTAGAACAATGTCAGAAAGCCCTGCTTATAATCCTGGACGTTTGAACACTGCCGTTCATCACCATGCAAGTAATTGGGCAAGTCGAAGGTGGATGGGCATGTCAGGCGTGACACATAAAGACATTGATACAGCTTCATTTTACGATGCATTTACATTCACACCATTGATACAAATGGAAGGGTATGGTTTTGTAGATCATGGAGAAGCTGGATTTTGGTACGAAGAAGGACATGGAAGATTGGATGCTCGGATGCCTGTCAATACTTCTGGCTCGCATCTTTCTGAAGGTTATACCCATGGCATTCAGATGGTTGTGGAAATGGCAAGACAACTTCGTGGACGAGCTGATTGTTCGACTGATGCTTGTCCGGATTGGGAAAAAGGCATTCATTGTTTTGACCGAGAAAAAGGCTGTAGACAAGTTAAAAAATATGGTACTCAAGACTCCCTTCCTGAGGTTGGGTTTTGCGGAGGTTGGGGAAGCCCAACTACAAGCAGCTCACTAGTTTTGAGTAAATTTTCTTCATCCAATTAACTTAGGAGGGCAAAATGGCAGGACCAAAAATAGATTGGAGTAAATTTAGTATAGTACCTGATTATGATAGTCAGGATTGGTGGGAATTCACAAAAGAAGGCAAACTCATGGCAAGATTTTGTGATGATTGTAATCACGCTTGGTGGCCACCTAGTTCAATAGGTTGTTCAAGTTGTGGAAATTTTGAGACTACCACATGGAAAGAATCGAAGGGTTCGGGGACAGTGCATTCATTTATAGTTGTAACTCAACCAATTCTTGGTGCATTTGTTGAAGCTGTTCCGTATGTTGCAGCAATCATTGAACTTGATGATTTGCAACATGGAAATGGGACACCTGTAATGCTTCAGGGTATTGTAGACGAAAGTGAGGAACAAGTTGGAATTGGGTCTCGCTTGGATATGTATTGGGAAACTGTTTCTGATGATGGAAAACAGAATCCCAGATGGAAATTGTCTTCAAATCAACCTAGTGATATTTGGTTGTGGAGAGATACTGCATCTGAAGGATAGTTGATAAGAATAACAAATAAAAAGCGAACATTCTTTGGATGTTCGCTTTTTATTTGTTAAAATAATTGATCTTAATTGGAAGGATTTATTTGAATGAGGATTGGACTTATAGCAGATAGTCACATTCCAACTCTAGCAGAAGAAATTCCTATTGAAGTAAAGAATGCCTTTGAATCTGTAGATTTAATCTTGCATGCTGGTGATATTCAAATGGCTAAAGCTCTCGATTGGCTTGAAACTATAGCACCAGTCATTGCTGCAACTGGAAATAACGACTATTTTTTTGAAGATCCTAGAATGCAAGAGGTCCAAATAATAGATATTGAAGGATTCAGAATTGGAATGATCCACGTTTTCACTTACCCTGAACGTGGTGGACTTTCTTTACAACATTATTTTAAACAAAAATTCAATGGTCCTGTTGATATTATAATTTATGGTGACACCCATGTTCCTGAGGTCCTTTTTAGGGAAGGCATATTAATGGTTAATCCAGGTAGCCCAACAAGTCCCGGGCCAAATATGTATTTAGGATTAGGTCATGTTGGAATATTGGATATTAATAATGGAAAAGCCCAAAGTTGGATTGTTTCAATAAAAGATCAACAAATATATGAACCAGCATTTATTGATGATGAGTCTTGGCCAGATTTTCTACGATAAGATATATTTTTTAATTTCAAAAGATAAATTATTAATAATTAACTAGATATGCTATAATACAGTTTCGTGTTATTTAAACTTCTGCATCGAGGAGGATTTTACAAGTGCCCAGTATAAGGTCTGCAAGAGTAAGTAATCGCAGAATGCTTAGAAATCGTTCTATACGACGCAGTATTAGAACGTATCGAACAAATGCACAACGTGCATTTGAAACTGGTTCTTTAGATGAATCTCGCACTGCTGCTGGTTTGGTAACCAGAGTTCTTGATAAAGCAGCTCGCAAAGGTGTTATCCATCCGAATAAGGCTGCAAGATTAAAATCTCGCATAGCTAAGAAGCTTAATTCCATTGTTTCCTAAGAATTAATTCTTTTCATAATTTTGCCATGCAAAGATTTATCAAATACGCATAGTTCTTAGTTTTTTGATTTTGAGTTAAACTTGGAATGCCTAATAATTTTTATTTATTTTTCTTTATAGGTTTTATGAATGAACCCTGTTTTAATTTTGAGATTTTATCATGAAATTGTTCTTAAAAAAGGAAATAGATACCTTTTTGTTCAACAACTTCGAGAAAATATAAACAAAATTGTAAAAGGTTATGATGTCGATTCTCTAAAACATGGTCCAATGGTTACAACTATTTCCCTAAATAATCATTTGGATCTTGAAGCTTTAAAAGAACGCCTTGTGACCTTGAATGGAATTGAAAAATTTAGTATAGGATATCGAGTTTCTTTAGATATTCTTTCAATTGAAAAAGCAATAATGAAATTGATTGAATGTAAAAAAGGAGATTCTTTCAAAATTCGAACTTCACGGACAGATAAAGTTTTTCATTTAAAATCGCCTGAAGTAAATAAATTATTTGGTGATTTTGTTAGAGAAAAATATGACTTAAAGGTTGATCTAAATAATCCTGATATTGTAGTGAATATTCAATTGTTAAAGAATAGTGCTCTTGTTTCGATAAATGAAGAGATTGGAATTGGAGGTATGCCAGTTGGTGTTGGAGGATTGATGGCTATGATGCTATCTGGTGGGATTGATTCACCTGTTGCTGCACAAATGATGATGAATAGAGGTGCTAAAGTTATATTTGTTCACTTCCATAGTTATCCTCTCGTTGATGGAACTTCAAAAGAAAAAGCCAAAGAGCTTACTGAGTTGTTAAATAGGTATCAATTTGATAGCACCTTACTTATGGTTCCGTTTGGCCAGATACAACAAAAATTGATCCTTACTACCCCTCCAGAGTACAGAGTTGTTCTCTATAGGCGTTTCATGGTTAGGATTACTGAGCTTTTGGCAATTAAATATGGAGCAAAGGCAATTGTTACAGGTGAGTCTTTAGGGCAAGTAAGTTCTCAAACAATTGAAAATATAAGTGTTATTGACAATGCCGTTAGGGAGTTACCCATGATTAGACCATTAATTGGAATGGATAAAAACTCTATAGTTACTGATGCAAGACGTATCGGTTCGTATCCAATTTCTATTATCCCTGATCAAGATTGTTGCTCTCTTTTTGTTCCTAAGCATCCAGTTACTAAGGGAAGCTTGAAATTGGTCGAGTCAATAGAAGAAAACCTACCAATATCGCAAATGGTAACTGAAGCAGCAGACCTTGCTGAATCTCTCCATTTCCATTGGCCAAATTAGTCAATTAACTTTTCTTATTAGAGATGACCCCAAAGTAGTTCTAATGATTTTAAACTAATCGGAGGAAGGAAGTTTTTTGGGTTGTTGGACTTCCATTGGGTTTCCATTATATCGAAGATCACATTGACCAGCTTTTGTTACTAAAACCACAACATCACCGTCTTCCGACTGATAGCGACGACCTAGTGTCAACTCTTCTCCACCTGAATTAGTTCCTGAAAAGTCATCTCCAGAACCTTTTATCACTAGTGCAACTTCACCGTCACTTAGTGTGCCGTCTCCAGCTTTGGTTACTATCATTTCAGCACCTGTAGGGCTTACGTAACGTTTTCCAGCTTGTGCCATGAATTTTGCCTCCTAATTTACTTTCTTTTATTTAAGTATGCGTCTCATTGGATTCTACTATATATTCATGATCTTTGTATTTACGGAGAATCATTTTTTCTCCACAACACTCCAATATTCCATCGCTATCTTTTACTATTATTAACTCAGCGGCACATTTCTCACACAGATACCTCAGAGTTTTTTGAGTATCCAAAAAGAGTCTCCAGAATTGATATTCAATTGAGGCGATATTATAAAAATGCTATCGATTACAGTCAAGGTCAAAAGAATATAGAAAATTTGAGAACAGTATCGTGGAATTAAGATTCAGATAAATATTCATAGGTTGACATAGCTGCAGTTATCCCATCGCCAACTGCTTCACCTAGTTGACGAAAAGAATGTTGTCTTACGTCTCCAGCAGCAAATACACCTTCTATATTTGTTTTCATTTTAATGTCGGTAAGAATGTGTCCACCTGAATCTGTTTCAACAGCATTTAATGCAAAATTACTATTGGGATGGAATCCTACATATATGAAAGTTCCGTCAGTATAATGTTCATATAAGGATCCATCCTTGAGATTTTCTAGCAGAATTCTATCAACATTTCCATTTCCACGAATCTCACGAACAACATGACTCCATACAAAGTTCATATTTGGTGTTTCGAAAGCACGTTGTTGAAGGACAGGACTTGCACGAAGTTGATCTCGTCTATGAATCACAGTAACACTATTCACGATTCGCGTTAAGTATAATCCTTCGTCTATAGCAGCATCGCCTCCGCCTACTACTACCACGTCTTGACCTTTGAAAAAATTAGCATCACAGGTTGCACAGTAAGAAACTCCTCTTCCAGAAAATTCATCTTCACCAGGAACTTCTAATTTATTATGTTCTCCTCCAGCAGTTAAAATTACTGCTTTTGCTGAATAAGAATTGTCGTTTCCTTTAACAACTTTAATTGGTTTTTCTAATTCAAGACTGATAACTTCGTCGGTGACGATATTAGCTCCAAATCGTACTGCTTGATCGTGCATTCGTTGGGAAAGTTCTGGACCAAGTATACCATCCGGAAATCCTGGATAATTCTCTACTTCAGCTGTGATATTTATTTGTCCACCAGGGGCAAGTTGTTCTAATACAAGTGTATTGAGTTGAGCTCTGCAAGTGTAAATAGCTGCACTTAAACCTGCTGCACCAGCACCGACAATTATAACGTCATAATCAGTTTCCATTATTAATTTTTTCCCCAATTACAAACATAGAGAGTTTCATTTGCGTAAATTGAATGCCTTTTATTTATTATACAACACTACGGAATAATGTTTCCAAGTATAGCAGTTCCAGAGGCCGAAAACATTCCCCCAGGTCCATGCACAAGCGCTATTTTAGAAGTTTGTGAAGGGTCTTTTCTAGACATCGTTTGTCGTTCCCCAGCTTGGCCTCTTAGTTGTTGCACAGCTTCAAGTATAATAAACATTCCATACATCCCAGGGTGAGTATAGGACAATCCTCCACCATTGGTATTTATTGGAAGTGACCCATTAGGTGCAGCACGACCGTCGAGGAAATAATTTACTCCTTCACCGGGTTTTGAGAATCCTAAAGCATCTAAAGCATAAACCGGAGTATGAACGAAAGCATCATAAAGTTCTAAAACATCTATATCCTCATGGTTAATTCCAGCCATATCGAAAGCTCTCCCTCCAGAAAGTTGAAATGCCTTGGATTGGTTGAAATCTTCCATTTGAGAGATCATTTGATGTCCAATAGCTTCGCCAGTTCCAAGCAAGTAAACTGGTTTAGTAGGTAAATCTTTAGCTCTATCAGCTGTAGTTAAAATTATAGAACCTGCTGCATCTGTAACCAAACAGCACATGAACAACGTCACAGGATATGCAACCATTCTACTTTCCATTACATCTTCTACTCTCAATTCTCCGCTGTGATATGCTGGATCCCATATCATTGCTCTTGGGTTTTTTCTTGCCCATGATCTGGTGGATATTGCTACCTCTGCGAATTGTTCTCTAGTAACACCATAAGTATTCATGTATTGCATCATAGTCATTGGGAAAGTTGTTGGTGCTCCGAATACACCCCATGGTATTTCAAATTGTCCAGCAGGACTTGATGGTCCTGGAGAAGGTCTGTCCACACCTACCCTTGAACGACCACTCTCCCCATGACTAATTAAAGCGTAGTTGCACATTCCATGGTATAAGGCCATCATTGCATGTTCCATCATTATGACGAAAGAGCATCCTCCGACAGATGTACCATCAATAAACCGAGGTTGTAAGCCTAAGTATTCACATAATACTGCTGGATTTGTTCCAGCGGTAAAGACTGCATCAATATCAGACTTTTTCAATCCAGCGTCAGCAATTGCATTCCTTGCACCTTCTGCATGAAGTTGAAGTACAGATTTATTTGGAACTACTCCAATCTCATCACTTTCGGCAGCTCCAACTATTGCTACTTGCCCCTTGAGTTCTTTATAACCAGCCATGAGAATCCTCCCACTACCCTAATAAAAGGGAGTCTATAGAGTATTGGTAGTACGTGTCAATGGAAGCATTGATTGCTTTCAAATTAATAATTTTCCAAAATGTCATCTACTTCTTTTTTTTCTGACTCAGTAAGTTGCCAATCACTGGCTTTCGCATTTGCAATTACCTGTTCAGGTTTTGTAGCACCAGCAATAACTGATCCTACTGACCGATGGGCAAGAAGCCATGAAATTGCTAACTCTCCGATACTATGATCATGTTGAGTCGCCCAATTTTGGAGTTGATCAACCAAGTCGAGATAATCTTGACGTAAAAATCTTGTTGCCATGGGACCAGCCGATAAACGAGTTCCTTCTGGAGCTGGTTTTCCTTTCTGATACTTGCCTGTTAACAGACCACTATAGAGTGGGAAATACGGAATTACAGATATGTTATATTTGTCACATAGTGGTAACAGTTCTTTTGCTACCTTTCTTTCAATCATACTGAATTCAGGTTGTTCACTTACAAATTGTGTTAAATGTTGATTCTGAGATGTTAAAACGGCTTCACATAGCTGCCATGCAGCATAATTTGATGAGCCAATATATCGTACCTTTCCGGCATGAACTAGATCATCTAAGGCACTCAAGGTTTCATCAATAGGAGTTTCTGGATCAGGGAAGTGAATTTGATATAAATCTATATAATCTGTTTGTAGGCGCATTAGGCTTTTATCTATTTGGTCCATTATGTGTTTTCGAGATGCACCTCGCTGATTAGGGCCTTCACCAACTTGACTTGCAACTTTAGTGGCAATAATCGCATCGTGTCGTTTCTTCTTAAGAGCTTTACCAATAAATTCTTCAGATAATCCTTTCCCATAAGAATTTGCAGTATCTATAAAGTTGATACCTTCATCTAAAGTTTGATTGAGTACTTTGACCGTTTGTTCGTAGTCTATTCGTCCACCAAAATTGTTAGTTCCTAATCCTACTACAGATACTTCGAGCCCAGAATTCCCCAACTTTCTATACTGCATAGTACTCTCCTAATTGCCTAATTGTGCTGATGTTCAAATTATAATAGTTTTCAGATTATACACTGAACGATGAAGTTGTAATAACTTCGTAAAAAGTGTAGAAATTGCATTATCTTATTCATAATACAAAAGCAATGTTGATAATAATAAAATAGTTAAAAATGTAAATATTATAGTGGAGGGAAAAAAAATGATTGCTGCTGTCATAGATAATCCGGGAGGTCCTGATGCATTTACCCTGAGAGATATTGATGAGCCTGAATTTGGCCCAGATGAAGTTTTAATTCAGGTTAAGGCTACTGCTTTAAACCGTGCAGACTTAATGCAGCGACGCGGGAGATATCCTGCCCCAGATGGAATTGATCAAAGAATTCCAGGGCTTGAGATGGCGGGAGTTGTAGAGCAAATTGGAGCGAGGGTTACATCTTTTTCTCAGGGTGACAGAGTTTTTGCACTGTTAGGAGGAGGAGGGTATGCGGAAAAGGTTGTGGTACATGAAAGAATGTTGATGAATATTCCTCAGAACCTTAGTTTTGAAGATGCGGCAGGTGTACCAGAGGTTTTTTTTACTGCATATGATGCATTATTCAATCAGGCAAAATTGAAAATGGGAGAATCATTACTGATACATGCTGCTGGTAGTGGTGTTGGTACTGCTGCAATTCAATTAGCTCATCAAATGAGTGTTTCTGTTTTTGGCACCGCAGGATCTAAAGAAAAGCTTTTTGAGGCAGAGAAACTTGGGTTAGATATCGGAATTAATTACAAAGAGGAAGACTTTTCAAAGAAAATTGAAGAATCAACAAAAGGCTCTGGTGTGAATGTTATTTTGGATGTTATTGGAGCTCCTTATTGGGAACAAAATCTTAATTCGCTTTCACAGAAAGGGCGAATGGTTTTAGTTGGAGCAATGGGAGGTAGGTTACTAGAGACTAATTTGGGGCTTTTAGGACCCAAGAGATTAAGAATTCATGGAACAGTATTAAGATCTCGACCTATAGAAGAAAAAATAACTCTTACTCAACAAATTGTATCAAGTGTGCTTCCACTACTTGAATCAGGCAAGATACATTCAGTTACAGATAGTGTTTTTCCACTATCTAATGTAGCTGAAGCTCACCAGAGAATGGAAGACAATCTTAATTTTGGGAAAATTATACTCAGTATATAGGAGCAAGCCTAATTCAATTCTTTGATACATTCGACTACTTGGTCGATCTCTTTAGTGGTATTAAAAAAATCCAACGAGAGTCGAACAGCTTCAAGTTCTTTAACAGACCTAGATACTATTTTTGATTTTTTCCAGAATTCATTCACGAGATCTTTTGGATCCCAATTTTTCAGTGAAAATGATACCAAACCACTACATCCATTTCCGGATAATGGTGAGTGTATTGTAATCCCTTCTATTTTTTCCAATGAACTTTTGGCATAGTTGGCTAAAGTGTTGCTGTGGTTTTCAATAAGTTTAGGTCCGATATCTAGATGAAATTTAATAGCTTCATTTGCACCAGCAAAAAGGCCAGAGTTAGTGGATGTGAGTTCAAATTTTCTTGGAGATAATATTTCTGGATCATAACCGCCCAATTGATCATATTGAAGTGCTGCTCTGCCGGATACTTTTGCTGGAGTAAGGGTTTCTACAAGATTTTCTTTGACAAATAATGCACCAACTCCTTCTGGCCCTAAGAGCCACTTATGTCCAGTTATTGCATAATAGTCACAATCTAAATCCTTAAGATCTAGAGAAATATGTCCAGCAGTTTGAGCTCCATCTAAGAGCATTTTAGCACCATGATTTTTTGTTAGTCTTCTTAATTCCTTTGCAGGCATTCGTAAGCCTGAAGTATATTGAATATGACTAAAAAAAAGTAATTTTGTTCGTTCATTTAATTGTTTTTCAACCTTTGAGATTATTGAATCATGTTCTTCGTCAGGGTTGAGCTGAATCACTTTAACCTTAACCCCTTTTCGTTGTTGAAGATAATATGCAGGAATCAAAACCGAAGAGTGTTCGAGGCTAAAAGTTATAAGTTCATCACCGTTTTGCCAGTCAATTCCATTAATTACTATGTTTAAACCGTCAGTAGTGTTTTGGGTTAAAGTTATTTCCTTTGCTTCAACGTTTAATAGTTTTGCAAAGGATTCTCTAGTTTCGTCCTCAATGGAATGTATAATATCTAAAACTGGCGGACTTGTTGGACCCTTAGCACTTTCAAGTAATAATTGTTCATGTATTGCTGAGATCACATTTGATGGTGACGGTCCAGACCAACCGGTATTCATGTAAATATTTTCAGAAGTTGCTGGTATTAGTTTTCGAAGTTCAGTAAATTCCATTATAGTACTTTCTCCATTTCATGAATGTTTGCTTGACTAAGGAGTATTATATACCGTTATTTTTGTTTAATGGTATTGAAAATTTATTTATTCAAGGGATGCGTTTTTTGATTATAACTATGTTTAATTTGTTAAGGATTAGCTTCAGGGATTTTTTTCATAACAATGTACATATCTTTGCAGCAGGGATATCGTATTGGACAATACTATCCTTGATTCCATTATTGCTAGGCTTACTAGCAATAATGGGTCAAATTTTTTCTGAATATTCAAAACAGCTAGAAGTTACTGAAGTACTTTTGGATATTTTACCTCTTCAATCAGCAGTAATTCGAAGCACTATTAATAACATCATTGATTCGAAAGAGGAAATTGGATTTATGGCAACAATTGGCCTTATTATCACAGGTAGAGGATTTCTTTCTGCAATTAGACTAGGTATTAATCAAACTTGGGACCCTGGGCATCATCCTGATTTGCTGACCAGATTTTTTCAACATGTAGGCATTTTAATTGGAATAATAATTTTTTTTGTTGTTATGGCCGTTGACATTGATGCTGTTAAGAAAATCAGCATTGAAGTTGCAACACAGAATTTATATATAGGAAGTCAAGGGTTTTGGGAGTTCTTGCTCTCAGTATATTCAAGAGAATTTGTTATTTTTGTTTCATTGATATTTTTGTATAAGTATATACCAAATCAGCATGTGTCCTGGTCTAATTTATGGCCAGGTGTAGCAACAGGATGGATTTTAATTGATGTAGTTAGATTTTGTTTCGGAAATACTATTAATCTTTCTGAAAATTATAGTGCAATTTTTGGTTCTTTTGGAGTATTGATGAGTATTATGGCTTGGATATATTTTTCCGCATGTTCAATATTATTTGGTTCTCAGGTGGTATCTACATACAGCAGAACTGAACACGGTGAAAACGAATTCACTATGTATTTTAAGAGGACTTGGTATAGTATTTTAAACCATTTTGGAAGATAAACTTATCTTCCAAGGGCTATGTAGCGAAAAATTTCAGCATATTCGACACCAAATTCTTTTCCAAGATTGTTTGCACGTTCCTTAACCCTACTTATAAGCATTTCAACTCTTTCAGGATTATCTGCACCCACCTGAGAACGATGTTCTAACAATGCATTAATTTTAACTTCGATGGTGGATGATATGTCTATAACTGTTGGGGTTGATCCTCCAGGTCCAGTTAAATACACTTCAAGAACATTATGTGGCATAAACCCTTCATTAATTAGTTGCGGGAATGCATGATAATCCCTAGCTGAAGGATAAATGCAATCTAATGCTGCATCACCTGCAGCACGATGATCAGGATGGTTTATGTGATTATCACCAAATCGGTTAGTGGGGTCCTGACAAATAACGATATCGGGTTTAATTCTTCTTATTTCTCTTGAAATGTCTTGTCTCAAGGATTCGTTATTATTCAACTCACCGTCCGTATGTCTTAAAAAGGCAACGCCTTTAGCACCAATTACATTAGCAGCATTTTGCTGTTCTGTTTCTCTAGTTGCGGTTAATTCGCTAGCAGTAATTTTTGGATCCGATGTGCCTTTATCCCCACTTGTACATAAAGTGTAATAAATTTCGAATCCTTCTCTTGCCCATTTAGCTAAAGTACCTCCAGCTCCAAACTCACCGTCATCAGGATGAGCAATTATAATCATAACTTTTTTATTATTTTCATTTGTCAATTTATCACCTTCCATTAGTAATGCTTGGACATTGAGATTTACTTAGATAATAAGAATTGAGACAACAATTCAGTGTTTAGCTTAATACTTTATATAATATTTCACCTAATTTTTTACTATCATGCGTTTTATTATCTTGTTGGCTTTTAATGCTTGCTGTATATATTTCTTTTGTTAATTCATTGCAAGTTTCTAAATCGTATTTGATAGGTAAGGGAACATCGTTATTGGGTTGATTAAGAATAATACCGTCGAAGACCTTTGAATTTCCGATATGCGTAATTATTATTTTAAGGAAATCCGATAATCGATAATTCGCTGTTTCTTCAGTTTTATTGGATATATTTGCTACGTAAAAAATTTTTGATTTAGAAGATGTTATAGATTGTGCTATACCATTGACAAGAAAATTTGGAATGATACTTGTATAGAGATCGCCAGGTCCTATGATGATTATGTCTGCATTATTAATTGCAGCAATAGCATCTGGATTAGCATTTATTTTCGGGTCAATCCAAACTTTTTCTATGTATGAGTCCAGTGAGGACTTTCTAGTGTCGATGCTCGATTCGTTTTCTAATATGTCTCCGTTACTGAGTTGTGCATAAAGGGTTGAAGGTGTTATTGAAACAGGAAGGATTTTCCCTTTAATGTTAAGTAGAGTCCCAATTTCGTCGATTGTTTGCTGAAGGTTTTTTTGATTTTTAAGAAGGGAGGAAAGTATCATGAGGTTCCCTAAACTGTGCCCGTTAAGTTCAGAGTCATTAGGAAATCGATACCCCATAATCTCAGTTAATTTGTTTGCTAATTTGTCATTATTTGCAAGACCAATCAAAGCTTTTCGAAGATCTCCGATAGCTGGAATATTGAATGATTTTCTTAGAAGACCGGTGCTTCCACCACTATCCATTGTTGATATTATTCCAGTTAGATCAAAATCATAAGGTTTTAAGCCAGTCAAAACTTTAGATGTACCTGTTCCTCCTCCGATTGCTACGATTTTCGAGAAAGTTTTATTCATATCTTATTTTCAGTACACATTGTAATACTTTTTAAATACCAAAGAAGCATTTTGTCCCCCAAACCCAAAACTGTTGGACATAGCGGTTTCAATGGTTTTGGAACGAGAAACATTTGGCACATAATCTAAATCACATTGGGGGTCAGAATTTTCATAATTAATTGTTGGGTGAATTTTTCCACTTTGTATACTTTTGATTACTGCAACAGATTCCACTGCGCCTGCAGCACCCATTAAGTGCCCAATCATGGATTTTGTCGAGCTTATAGGAATATTATAAGCATGATTACCGAAAGTAGATTTGATTGCCATTGTTTCAGATAAATCATTTAGTGGTGTGGATGTGCCATGAGCATTAATATAGTCTATTTGATCAGGGGTTGCATTGCTATCAAGTAATGCAAGCTCCATGGCTTTTGCTGCTCCAAGTCCATTTTGTTCAGGTTGAACCAGATGATATGCATCTGAGGTTGCCCCATATCCTGACACCTCAGCATAAATTTTAGCGTTTCGTTTAAGGGCATGATCAAGGTTTTCAAGAATTAATACACCTGCACCTTCACCAGGAACAAATCCATCTCTTTCTAAGTCGAAAGGTCTACTTGCTTTTGAAGGTTCATCATTTCTTTTGGTGGAAAGTGCTTTAATGACAGAAAATCCACCTAAGGCCAAGTTGCATATTCCTGCTTCTGTTCCTCCAGATATCATAATGTCTGCACGACCTGAACGAATGACATCCATCGCTTCTCCAATTGCCTGAGTTCCAGCAGCACATGCAGTTATAACAGTTGATGAATATCCCTTGAATCCCAAAATACGACTTACATTCGCTGAAGCCATATTGGGTAAAATCATGGGTATGAAAAATGGGGATACTCTCATCCCGCCACTTTCGATCATTACTTTACACTGTTCTTCTGTAGTCGGAAGTCCTCCATTTCCGTTTCCTAAAAGAACACCACATCGATATAAATCTATCTTTGTTGGATCTATATTTGAGTCATCAAAAGCGATTGAAGCAGCTGCAACGGCGAATTGACTAAAACGTGCCATACGTCTTGATTCCTTTGCTGATATGTAATTAGCAGCATCAAAATTACGTATCTCACCAGATATTTGACAAGGATACCCAGTTGGGTCGCATTGTTCCATATAGGATATTCCTGAATTCCCTACTAATAAATTATTCCAATATTCATCAACTGTGTTTCCTAAAGGAGAAATTATTCCTAAACCAGTTATAACTACTCGCTGTTTTTTTTGGGATTCTTTTTTCATAAATATTCCTCTTATTACTCGATTAATAGAGTTCTGGTGCTATTCCCATTATGGATTCTCTTACTTCAGCAGCTATAAATAATGAACCAGTTGCAATTATTATATCCTCTTTTTTCATTAATGCTTTCGCTTTATTTAAACATTCTTCAACCGTTCCACTATGCCCTATAAGTTCATTACGGATCATTGTAGCTATCTCACCTGTATCCATTGAACGTGGATGCCTTGAATTAGCTAGAAATATACTTTTTGGGTTTATTTTTACTATTTCATTTGTAATTTTTTTTACATCATGTCCTATAGAGCAGCCATAAATAAAGATAAGATTATTATTGGGAAATAGATTTGTTATTTCATAAATCATTTTTTTCATTGAATATGGATTATGTGCTCCGTCAACTATAACAGTTGGAGATTCACTGATTATTTCCATTCTTGCTGGCCAGTAAGCTGTTGTTAATCCTTGATATATAGTTGAATTATTTATTTTTGTATCAGAATGTGATATCAAATCTAAAACTGCTATTGCTATAGTTGCATTTTCTACTTGATATTCTCCAAGCAGGGGTATTTCAAACAATCTGGTCTCACCATTGCTAATCACCTGGAATTTTTGATTGGAATTATTTGAACTTGTTAATTTATACCTATAATCATTCCCAATTATAGTAAGAGAAGAATTAGTAGAGTTACATTTTTCAATTATTTGCTTTAGAGCAGTTTTAGGCTGTGGTGCACTTACAACTTTAGAACCTATCTTAATTATGCCTGATTTGTCTTTAGCAATTAATCCGACTGAGTTTCCTAATATTTTTGTATGGTCGAGACTGATAGAAGTTAATACGCAAATTTTTGAATTCTCTAATACATTTGTTGCGTCCAATGTTCCACCTAGTCCGACTTCAATTATTTGCCACTGTAGATTTAATTTTTTGAATACATAAAATGCCATCGCTGTCATAAATTCAAAAAAACTTGGCTTTTCATATCCATTAGATGTTTTTATTGAATCAATTTTTTCCCAGATCAAAGATGCAATTTCAGCAAAAATTTTTTCCGAAATTGGTTTACCATTTACTTGTATTCTTTCTCTTATGGTATGCAAGTGCGGAGAACTATACATACCTACACTTTTACCACTGGCCAATAATCCAGAGACTATCATTGCAGCAGTACTACCTTTTCCTTTGGTTCCGGTAATATGTACTGTATTGGAGTACTCATGAGGTTTACCAAGTAAATCAAGTAATTTGGAAATTTTTTCCAAATTATATCGAGATCGCATAGGTTTTTCTGGTAACCTTTCGATATCAGATAGTGTCATTATTTTTTGAATTGATTCTTCATAATTCATGGATGTAAATCCTGTTAATTTTTTAAATTGAATTAATCTTTACAGCAATCTTACCCTTTTTGGCAATAATTTAGATGTAAAAATTGACGTTTTTGCTAAGTCGATGCTACGATCATACTCTTGCATTTTGGAAATATTCAGCTTTTTAAATATAAGGTTATTGATTTGTCTTACATCATTGGACTTCAGTGTAGAGAATGCGGTCGAAACTATCCAGCAGACCCCCTAAATGTATGTGATTTTTGTTTTGGACCACTCGAAGTAGTATATAACTACTCTGAAATTTCTAAAGTTATTTCAAGAAAAAGTATAGAATCTGGTCCTTTAAGTATGTGGAGATACAAAGATTTGCTACCTGTTGAAGGGGATGAATATGTGGATCTTGGTACGGGATTCACTCCATTGATCCACGCAAAAAATTTAGGTAGATATTTAGGACTTGATCAGCTGTATATAAAAAATGATGCAGTTAATCCTACATACTCATTTAAAGACAGAGTTGTAAGTGTTGCTTCAACACGTGCTCGTGAATTTGAATTTGAAACCATAGCTTGTGCTTCTACTGGAAATCTTGCAGGTTCTGTAGCTGCTCATGGTGCTAAAGCTGGAATGAAAGCCTTTATTTTTATTCCAGATGATCTTGAACAAGGGAAAATAGTTGGTGCTTCAGTTTATGGACCGACGGTGGTAACTATAAGTGGAACCTATGATGATGTTAATCGCCTTTGTAGTGAGTTAGCTGATACTTATCCTTGGGCTTTTGTGAATATCAATATGCGACCATATTATGCTGAAGGTAGTAAAACTCTTGGGTATGAAGTTGCTGAGCAATTAGGATGGAGAGCTCCAGCTCATTGTGTTGTCCCATTGGCTTCAGGGGCACTTTTTACAAAGATCTGGAAAGGCATGAATGAATTATCAGATTTAGGACTAATAGATCCATTTTCCACTCAGATGCATATGACCCAACCTAACGGGAATTCCCCAATAGTAGATGCATATAATTTAGGTGATAGTCATATTCGACCTGTTAAGACCCCAAAAACCGTTGCTAAGTCCCTTGCAATAGGAAATCCTGCGGACGGAATCTATGCTCTTGCTGCTTTGAGACAATCAGGAGGTTCGGCAGTTTCAGTTCCTGAAGAAGAAATAGTTCAAGGTATTCAATTGCTAGCTGAAACAGAAGGTATATTCACAGAAACAGCTGGAGGAGTTGTTATAGCTGGGTTAAGACAAATTGTAAAAAATAATGGAATAAATCCTGATGAGCCAACAGTAGCATTTATTACGGGTAATGGTTTGAAAACTCTTGAAGCTGTTGAGCATATTGTTGATACTGTACCCATATCTCCAACAGTAGATTCCTTTGCAGATGCAATAGCAAATCGTTTGTGATTGAGGGGTGAATTATGGCTAAGTTGAAGGTTAATTTTACTTTTCCTGATAATATTGTTCCAAGACCAGTAATATGGGAGCTTGGTCAGAAATTTCCTGTTATAACCAATATTAGAAAGGCCGAAGTGCGAGATGATTTCGGATGGGTTATGTTGGAATTGGAAGGCGAAGAAGGTGAAATTGATTTAAGTCTTGATTGGGTTAGATCAACGGGGGTTCAAGTTGATCTTGTTAGTGGCGATGTTGTTGCTGGATAAATCTGGCATTGAGCTTATTAAATTATCACTATAAAATAAGATGGCAGTTATAAAATTAATAATAACCCCGAAAGTGGGAGGTTTTGAAAGTGGTAACCGTTAGAATTCCTGGCCCTTTAAGAAGAATTACGGATAATGCGGATCGAGTCAATGTGGAAGCTAATTCAATTAATGGTTTAGTCTCAGAACTTGAATCTGCTTTCGCTGGTATGTCAGAGCGTTTGCTTGATGAGTCAGGACAAATCCGTCACTTTATAAATATTTACGTAAATGGTGAGGACATACAATTTTTATCTGGAATGGATACAGAATTGAAACCTGGAGATGAGGTAAGTATTGTTCCTGCTGTTGCAGGTGGTTAGTAATTAATCTAAGAATTCTTTGATGAATTGATTTAGTGTTCCTAAAGATATATTTGATTGAAGAGTATTCATAAGTTTCTGGTAGTAGCTTAAATTATGAATCGATGCAAGTCTATAACCTAAAAGCTCTTTTGAGCGAAATAGGTGATTTATGTATCCAATACTAAAATTTTTACAAGTGTAGCACTCACACCCAATTTCGAGTGATTGATCTTTTCTACTATATAGTTGATTTTTGATGTTATATCTACTATTTCCGTAATAGATTCCTCCATGACGAGCTACCCTAGTAGGTAAAGCACAATCAAAAAGATCGTAACCCATAAAAACAGCTTGAATAATGTCAATTGGTGTTCCCACACCCATAAGATATCTTGGCTTATCATATGGAAGAAGGGTTGCAGTATATGAAGCAATGTCATAAACGGCCTTTCTTTCTTCCCCAAGAGAAAGACCTCCAGTTGCATAACCATCAAAATTTAATGATGTAATATTGGATACTGATTCGTAACGAAGGTCGTTTTCATGCCCTCCTTGAATAATTCCGAATAAAGCCTGATCTTTTCTGGTTTTAGATCCCAGTGATCGAATAGCCCATTCATATGTTCGCTGGGAAGCTTGTAGAATAAATTCTCTACTTTGATTTGGTGAAGAGGGCTGATCAAGTGTCATTATGATATCTGCACCCAGAGATTCTTGAAATCTAACCGCTTCTTCAGGAGTTAAAACCAAAGTTGTACCATCAATATGCGATTTAAATTTAATTCCCATATCAGATATTTTTGCTAATTTAGATAGTGAAAATACTTGATACCCACCTGAATCCGTTAATATGGGACCTTTCCATTTCATAAAATTATGCAACCCACCCAGATGTTCAACTGTGTCTGTACCTGGACGAAGTGCAAGATGATAGGTATTTGCAAGTATTATTTGACTGTTGGTATTAATTATGTCTAGAGAATCAAGTGATTTTACTGAAGCTTGGGTAGCAACTGGCATAAATGCAGGTGTTTTTATAACCCCATGAGGAGTAACCAACTCACCTGTTCGACTGGTTCCGTCACTGTCTTTGACTTTGAAATCAATTGCTGGCATATAAATGATATTAGAGCAGTCGTCTATGTGAATCAAGCATGTTATTATTTGACATTAAGCCTTATGCTCCAATACACTATAGTATTGGAATATATTTGTTAGGTAGTGATTTTATGTCTGATTATGCAGTTATACAGACTGGTGGAAGACAATATCGTGTAGAACCTGGAGATGTCTTGGATGTCGAAAAGATTTCTGTGGAGGCAGGAGAGCAGGTTGAACTAAATGATATTCTTCTTATCAATGAAAATGATGAGATTTTATTAGGAAGCCCTAATATTCAGGGAGCCTCTGTTTTAGCTGTGGTAAAAAGTCAACATCGTGGTCCTAAAATAATCATATTCAAATATAAAAATAAGACTCACTACAGACGAAAGAATGGGCATAGACAGGATTATACGAGATTAGAAATACAAGAAATCCGCTCGGGTATAACAACGAAAAAACGAGCTACTAGAACCTCTGCTTCAGCAGAGAAGACTCCTTCTAAAAGAACTAGAACCTCTGCTTCAGCAGAGAAGACTCCTACTAAAAGAAAAAGAGTTAGTAAATCAGATTCTAATGATGAACAGATATCAGAAGAAATAAATGAGAGTGAAGTCTAATGGCACATAAAAAGGGTGGCGGTTCAACAAGAAATGGTCGCGATAGTAATGGGCAAAGACTTGGAGTTAAAGCCTATGCAGGTGAGTTTGTCCGTACTGGAGGGATAATTGTAAGACAAAGAGGAACAAAAATTCTTCCTGGAAGAAATGTAGGTCTTGGCCGAGACCACACATTATTTTCTCTTACTGAAGGTCGTGTTCGTTTTGAGTACGCAATAAAAGGTAAAAAAATGGCAAGTGTCTATCCTGAGGAGGTTTCTAATGAAAGCTGACATTCATCCTCAATGGCATGATGATGCTCTTGTTACTTGTTCATGTGGTCAAACCTTTGTAACCGGATCTACAAAACCAGAAATAAAAGTTGAGATATGTGGTAGTTGTCACCCGTTTTATACTGGTGAACAGAGAATTGTAGATACCGAAGGACGTGTTGAACGTCTGAAGCGAAAGTACAACCTGTAAATCGAATTCAATTTCGAATAATATGTTTTCTTATTGGTTGATGAATTGAAATCATTGCATACATATGGTGGTCAAGCTGTTATAGAGGGCGTTATGATCATCGGAAAAAAAGCTGCTTCTCTTGCGGTTAGAGCTCCTAATAATTCTATATTGACTCGAAGTATAGAATTCCCCCGAATAGCAAAAAGTAAATTTAGAACACTGCCTTTTTTTCGTGGCCCAATAGTTCTTCTAATATCTTTGGTTTTGGGATTTAAGGCTTTGAACATTTCTTCAAGAATATCAATTAGCGAATCAGATGGTTCTGAAGAAAACATACGTTTTATAGATAATCTTTTATTGTGGTTTTCGATGGTTTTTGCAGTTTTATTTGGATTAGGGGTGTTTTTTTTAGGCCCTCTTTTCGGTGCTAGATTACTTGATAGTTTTATCGAGTCCAAACTTGTAATTAATATTATTGAAGGTTGTATTCGATTGATACTTCTAGTGCTTTACATATGGTTAATTGGTCGAACTTCTGATATCAAGCGATTATTTGCATATCATGGGGCAGAACATATGACGATTCATGCATATGAAAATAATGAGAGCCTTGAAGTTAATAATATAGTTAAGTTTCCGAAAGCTCATCCTCGTTGTGGAACTGCGTTTCTTGTTACAGTTGCAATAGTGGCCGTAGTGGTATTCTCTTTATTGGGTTATCCTAGTTTGCTCATTGCTACAGTATCTAGAATTATTTTCATTCCATTCATCGCTTCTATAAGTTATGAGTTAATTAGATTTAGTGGATTAAGCGGAAACACGATGATTGCAAAAATTATGGCTGCGCCAGGAATCTTTTTTCAACGTTTGACTACAAGAAATCCTGATCACAGCCAAATTGAAGTAGCGATTGTTGCTATGGAACATGCACTTGAAGCAGATAAATAGTAGTTTGCGATGAATATGATAAACTTATAAAAATTTGTAGTTTGATCTGTCGGATTATGTTGATTCTTTTTGAGTTTCCAAAGAATTTGGAGGAGTTATGGACGAAATAAGTGTACTTCCAGAAGGTTCAGTTACGAGCCCCAAAGGTTATAAAGCTGGATCAACCTATGCTGGATTAAGGACATATAGTCCTGATAAACGTGATCTGGGTATTCTTTATTCAGACAAACAGGCTTCTGTTGCAGGAGTATTTACTACAAATCTTGTTCGTTCACATTCTGTTACCTTGTGTGAACGACACATAAGTTCCGGGCTAGCTCAAGCTATTATAGTTAATAGTGGTGTTGCGAATGCTTGTGTAGGGATGCAAGGACTTAAAGATGCAGAAGAAATGGCATCTAATGTGTCATCAAAATTTGGGATTGCATTTGAAGATATATTGGTTTGTAGTACTGGAATGATAGGGGTTGAATTACCCATGGGTCTTCTCAGGGGAGGTATTGCTAACTTAAATCTTGATAATAATCTTGGTCACGAATTTGCACGTGCAATTCTTACCACTGATAAAACTACGAAAGAAATTGCAGTAAGTTTTGAATTTGAAGGTCAAACAATATCCATTGGGGGTTGTGCGAAAGGTTCAGGAATGATTCACCCGAATATGGCAACTATGCTGGCATTTATTACTACAGATGCTAATATTTCATCAAAGAATCTTCAAGTGGCTTTAAAGGAAATTTCAGATTCTACTTTCAATATGATTAGTGTTGATGGTGACACTAGTACAAATGATACTGTATTGGTTCTATCTAATGGTGCAAGTTCAACATCTGAAATTAATCCAGAAATAAAGGAGTGGAGAACATTTTTAGCTGCTTTACATAAAGTATGTGAATATTTAGCCAAATCCATTGCCCGTGATGGTGAAGGCGCTTCTAAATTAATTGAAGTAATAGTGGATGGGGCATCTAATTTAAATGATGCTCGGTTAGTTGCAAGATCAATTTCAAGTTCATCATTGGTCAAAACAGCTGTCCATGGAAATGATCCAAATTGGGGTAGAATTATGATGGCTGTGGGAAAAAGTGGTGCGAAAGTTGATGAGTCGAGTATCAGTCTTTTCATCAACGAGGTTTGTATAATGGAAGGGGGGCTTCCTGTTCCTTACTTTAGAGAGGCACTCATTGGAGAAATGAGGTCCTCAGATGTTTCGATACGTGTTCAACTTGGTCTTGGTGATTCTAAAGCAATTGCTTGGGGATGTAATATGAGTGAGGAATACGTAACTTTTAATAGTGCGTATACTACATGATTGTAAACTGGATATGTTATGAATTCTGAAAATTCGGATATAAATAAGGATTATAGAAATCATTTAGTTATCAAAATGGGAGGAAGTACTTTAGGTGCCTCAGATACTACATTTGATGACTTAGCTGAATTACAGCTGCTTGGAGCGGTACCAGTAGTAGTGCATGGTGGTGGTAATCTTATAAGCGAATGGGTAAAGAGAGCTGGAATTGAAGCAGAATTTGTACGCGGCCTTAGAGTTACAGACAATTTTACTTTAGAGAATGCTGTGGCAGTTCTATCAGGTTTGGTTAATAAGCAATTAGTAGCAGCATTAGCATTTCGTGGTGCTAGAGCTGTAGGTATTAGCGGTGTTGATGGTTATTTGTTCCAATCTGAAATTTTGGATTCAGAACTTGGATATGTGGGGGGAATTCCAAAAGTTGATAAATATATTGTAGATCAGGTAATTTCAAGTGGATCAATTCCTGTTATAGCTCCTATAGCTTTAAAATACCCTATGGAACGTATGGACAATATAATTGGACACAATATACTTAATGTAAATGGTGACTCTTCTTCAGGAGCACTTGCTGCAGCAGTGAAGGCTAGTCAATTAATATTTTTGACTGATGTAGAAGGTGTAATGGATGAATCTGGAAGGCTTATTGAACTAATGACAGAAGAGAAAGTGAATGATTTACTAGAGAGTGGAGTTGCGTCAGGTGGAATGATACCAAAATTGGAAGCAGCAATACATGCTCTTCCATATGTTGAAAAAGTTAATATTGTTGATGGGAGAAAACCTAAAGCAATAATAAATTGCTATCAAGGAAAAAATATTGGAACTACTATAACCAGGAGATAATTTAAATGGTTAATATTTATGGAAATTCAGATGGAAATGGAATCTCGCGCTCTAGACTTTCGTTTGCAAATTTTGGATCTAACATTTTCTTGTTAGCTTTTATTGGTTTCGTGATTATTGGGCTTGTAGTACTTTCATATGGAATAGGGATTTATACAAACTTTTTGTGGTTTGGTAACTTGGGATTTTCTGGGGTTTATGAAACAATATTGCTCACCAAATTATGGCTTTTTGCTCTAGGGTTTATTATTGTCCTTGCGATAGGAATGAGTAATCTTTTATTGACGTATAAGTATGGTCGTGGAACGCAGATTGTTCCCCTTGCTGATGAAACACTTATTCTTGTTAGGCCTTTAGTTCGTTATGGATCCATAATTCTAATAGTCCTTGCATCTATAGTATTTGCTGTAGGCCTATCTTCTCAGTGGTCTAGTGTGTTGGGGTTTTTGAATGCTACAGTATTTGGTTTAAATGACCCACAGTTTGATAAGGACATTGGTTTTTATGTATTCACGTTGCCACTGTATTCTTTAGTTCAAAGTTGGCTTTCAGCTTTGTTTGTAGTATTACTTTTGTTTACTGTTGCGATGTATTTTTTTCACTTCACCCTTCGCGGAGCAGTTTTTTCGTTAACTGGTCCTGTGAGAATACATTTATCAATCCTTGGGGCGGGATTGCTTCTTACTCTTGCTTTTGGTTACTGGTTGGATATTTATAATCTTTTAAATTCACAAAGTGGAATCATTGCCGGAGCATCCTACACAGATATCAATGCAAGATTGCCAGGTCTTCAAGTACTTGTAGTTATTACTATTTTTGGTGCTCTTTTACTGTTATTAAACGCTTTTTGGGTCAGAGGCGTGAGAATAATTCTCGGTTCATTTATTCTTTGGGTTGCAGCATTTTTACTTCTTGGAACAGTATTCCCAAGTATTATTCAACGAGTTCAAGTTAATCCTAATGAATTAAGAAAAGAAACTCCTTATCTTTCTAGAAATATTGATATGACTAGAATTGCTTTTGGATTAGATAAAATTGATGAGAGAGACTATTCTTTAGTAGAGGGAATGGGAATTTCCGAAGAACTTGTTGATGGTAATAGTACTACAATTGCTGATATTCGTTTGTGGGATCACCGTCCATTTGGCTCTTTACTAAACCAGATTCAATTTTTTAGACCCTATTACAGTTTTATGAATGTAGATTCGGATAGATACTTTGTCGAGGAAAATGGTAAAAGGTTCCCACGGCAGATATTAATTGGTGTAAGAGAATTAGATGTAGAAGGCTTGGCAGACGAGGCAAAAAATTGGGTTAACAGGAAACTAGTTTATACACATGGGTATGGTGCGGTTGTTGCTCCTGTAACTCAATTTGAAAAAGGCAGACCAGAATTCATAGTACAGGATATTCCTGTACAGGGTGAAATTCAAATAGATCAACCGCATATTTATTATGGTGAAAATAGTGAAAATTTTGTAATTGTAAATTCCAACCAAAAAGAATTAGATTATGAGCCAAAACAAGGAGATTTGATTTTTGCCAAGTATGAAGGTAATGGTGGGGTTCAGCTAAACAGCTTAATTAGGCGTGTTGCATATGCATGGAAATTTCGAGATCCGAATATTTTGATAAGTGGAGAAATTACTAGTGAAAGTAGGATTCAATATTTAAGAAGTGTTAATGAACGTATTTCAACATTAGTTCCTTCTCTAATCTTAGATTCTGAGGCTTATCCTGTTATTGACGACGGACGTGTTTTTTGGGTCCAGGATGCGTATACTACTACCGATAAGTATCCGTATTCAGATTTTGTGGATTTGCAAAATAAAGAATTCAATTACATTCGTAATAGCGTTAAGATAATAATGGACGCTTACCATGGGGAAATAAGTCTATATGTTATAGATGATAAAGACCCAATAATTCAAACATCACAGAAAATTTTCCCTGAATTATTTAAACCTATTTCGGAAATGTCTCCAGGATTAAGAGAACATATACGATATCCAGTTGATTTACTTAATCTCCAGGCAAAGCAATATTTAATTTATCACATGACAGATCCAACAGAATTTTTTAACAAGGCTGACCAATGGGATATTCCTAACGAATTCTTTCAGGGTAATTTTCAACCAATGGAGCCATACTTTCTTACGATGAGACTTCCCGGAGAGAGCATGGAAGAATTTATACTTTTAACGCCGTTCACTCCAGTTAATAAAATAAACATGGCAGGTTGGTTAGCTGCACGGAGTGATGGAGACCAGTATGGTAAATTGATTTCCTTCGCATTCCCAAAGGGTGTTGAAATACTAGGCCCTCAACAAATTGAAGCAAATATAGCTGCTGATTCCGTTATTACTCGGTATTTTACTCTTGCTTGTGAAGGTGAGGCACGTTGTATTCGCGGGAATCTTTTAGTCATTCCACTTGAAGGCAAAGATGGCAATCAACTTCTATATGCAGAACCTTTGTATTTGCAAGCATCTGGTGTTCCATTTCCTGAACTAAAGCAAGTGATACTAGCAGATAGTGAAAAAGTGGTAATGGAATGTACTCTTAAGGGAGCGGTTGCTTTGCTAACTGGCAAACTTCCGGTAGATCCTCGTGAAACGCCAGGTGAATGTTTAAGTGTTGAAATACTGGATTCTTTTGAAGATATTGATTCTGGGATAATCCCAGTATTAAAAGATGGAAGCATGGATTCAAAAGATTCGATAAGTGGTGAAGTAAGTAAAGGAAAAATGGATGAGATTCAAGATAAAATTGATCAGATGATGAAGTCTATTGAATCACTTCAAAAGTCACTTATTGATATGAATAAGTTATTTGGAGGGATGAAGTGAGTGATTGGATAGAAATTGAAAAACAGTATTATATGTTTTGTGCCAGAAGACAGCCAGTAACTATTGTTCGAGGAAGCGGAACGAGGGTGTGGGATGATTCAGAAAAAGAATATCTTGATTTCACTGCCGGATGGGCTTCAGATAGTTTGGGGCATTGCCATCCAGTGATGGTTGATGCAATTACTAATCAAGCTAACACGTTGCTTCAGACCTCAAATCAATTCTATACACTGCCTCAACTTGATTTGGCTAAATTGCTAGTTGAAAATAGTTGCTTGGATAAAGTTTTCTTTTGTAATAGTGGAGCGGAAGCAAATGAAGGAGCAATAAAACTTGCCAGGAAATACGGCAAAGAAAATCTTAAAGGAGCATTCGAGATAATTACCGCTGATAATTCTTTTCATGGAAGAACCATGACAACTGTTTCAGCTACTGGTAACGTGCATTATCAGGAGAACTTTCTTCCTGTTACCCCAGGGTTCATACATGTACCGTTTAATAACATTGAAGCAATTAAAGAAAATACTGGCAAAAATACATGCGCAGTTATGCTCGAACCAATTCAAGGAGAAGGTGGAGTAAATGTTCCAGATCCTAATTTCCTGCAACAAGTACGTTCTTGGTGTGATGAGAATAATATTTTATTAATTCTTGATGAAGTTCAAACTGGAATGGGACGTTTAGGCAAATTATTTGGTTATGAATTGTATGGGGTTGAACCTGATGTTATTACTTTGGCAAAAGGCATGGGTGGTGGAGTGCCAATAGGAGCATTTCTTACTAAGGATCATTGTGATGTTTTAAGACCAGGAGATCATGGATCAACTTTTGGAGGAAATCCTCTTACTTGTGCTGCCGCATTTGCGTGTTGTAATTTCATAGTAGAAAATGATTTATCAAAATATGTCACTCAAATTGGTTCAGAATTAAAAAATGGACTTCATTCTATTGCCTCTAATAATGAATCATTCATTAAAGAAGTGCGCGGTGAAGGGCTTCTTATTGCTGTAGAATTAAGTGAAGATGTATCTGGAGATTTAGTTGCAGCTTGTAACAATCAAGGACTTTTACTTAATCCTGTCAGACCAAATGCTGTGAGGTTTATGCCTCCTCTTAACGTTTCAAAAGATGATGTTGCATTAGGACTGTCACGTTTTGAAGATGCTATTAAATCATTGTAATTAAAAGTTAAGGAGCTTCGTGAAAGACAAAGAACTTGTAATTCTAGCATATAGTGGCGGCTTGGATACTTCAGTGGCGATTCCATGGTTAAAAGAGAATTATAATGCTGAAGTAATTACAGTAACTGCAGATTTAGGGCAAGATTCAGTAGATAAGAATTTAGAAGAAAAAGCCCTTAAATCTGGTGCTTTACGTTCATACATTATAGACGGCAGAGAAACATTTATAAATGAATTTGTATGGCCGTCATTACGTGCAAGTGCGATTTATGAAGGTCAATATCCACTTGCGACTGCTCTTGGGAGACCATTAATAGCTCGTTATCTAGTTGAGATTGCTCTAAAAGAAGGTGGAACTGCAATTGCCCATGGCTGTACTGGGAAAGGCAATGATCAAGTTCGTTTAGATGTTGGGGTTTCAACTTTAGCTCCTCAATTAAGCATCATTGCTCCTGCTAGAGAATGGAATATGGATAGAGAACAGGAAATAGAGTATGGAGAAAAAAGAGGACTTGATCTTCCTGTAACTAGAAAAAACTTATATTCAGTTGACGAGAATATTTGGGGACGTTCAATAGAATCTGGGCCATTAGAGGATCCTTGGAATGAACCTCCTGAAGAAATATATTCTTGGACACGTTCAATCTCTGATGCTCCACAAGATCCTATGTACATTGAGATTGATTTTGACAAAGGTTTACCAGTCGCATTAGATGGTAAATCTTTATCTGGGATAGATTTAGTTAAAAAACTTAATTTCTTGGCTGGTTCAAATGGTGTGGGTCGTATTGATCATTTAGAAAATAGACTTGTTGGAATAAAAAGTCGCGAAATATATGAATCACCTGCTGCAATTGTGTTACATGCCTGTCATAATGCACTCGAAACTATGACACTCGTAAAAGAACAGCAGAGATTTAAGAATTTTGTTTCCCAACAGTATGCAGATATGATCTACAATGGTTTGTGGTATTCTTCGCATAGACGTAATTTAGATGCGTATATTTCTAGCACCCAAGAATTTGTCACAGGAAAAATACGAGTAAAATTATTCAAGGGTTCTTGTAGTGTCGTTGGGAGAAGTTCACCATATGCTTTATACGACTATGAATTAGCAACATATGATGAATCAGATAAGTTTGATCATTCTTCGGCTGAAGGATTTATAAAATTATTTGGATTGCCATATAAAACTCAGACTATTAAACAAGATTAGAAATCGATAGTTTGCCGGTGAGTTAATGGATGATAAAATTAGTCATTAGTTTTATGTATTGTTTTTTGGTGGATAATGGATTTTAAATCTTTTTCAAATAAATACACTTCTTCAATTCATTATGATAAACGATTGTTTCATGAAGATATTGAAGGGTCTATAGCACATATTAATATGCTTTCATCACAAGGCATTGTTGATAAAGAAGATAAGAAAATTATAGTTGATGGATTGAAACAGATATTTTCTGAAATTGAATCTGGAAATTTTATATGGAATGAAAAGCTGGAAGATATTCATATGAATATAGAATCACGTTTGTATGAAATTATTGGAAATAAAGCAGGAAAATTACATACTGGTAGATCAAGAAACGATCAGGTTGCAACCGATCTCAGACTTTATGTAAAAAAAATTGTTGATTTAACTATTGAATCCATTAAAAATTTACAGATAGTTATATTAAATCAGGCCGAAAAACATGTTGAGGTAATAATGCCAGGATACACACATCTTCAACATGCTCAACCAGTTACTTTAGGACATCATCTTCTTGCATATTATGAAATGCTCAATAGAGATAAAGAGAGATTTAAAGCTGTAAAAGAAATTACTGATGTTTTGCCTCTAGGAAGTGGTGCATTAGCAGGTTCTTCATATCCGATTGATAGAAAATTTGTTGCAGAGGAATTAGGGTTTTCAAAGGTATCTAATAATAGTATGGATGCAGTTTCAGATCGAGATTTTGTGATTGAATATATATTTTCCTCATCGCTTTGCATGGCACATCTTTCTCGATTAGCTGAGGAAATAATTATTTGGTCTTCTCAAGAGTTTGGTTTTATCAAGCTTAGCTCAGATCATACGACTGGCAGTAGCATGATGCCTCAAAAACACAATCCTGATTTAGCTGAGCTCGCAAGAGGTCGTGTAGGTAGAGTGTATGGCCATTTGATAGGCATGCTAACTACTATAAAAGGATTGCCTCTAACCTATAACCGTGATTTGCAGGAAGACAAGGAAGGCCTTTTTGATACTGTAGACATTCTAAATCAAACTTTATTTGCATTTGAGTCAATGATTATGGAAGCTACTTTTAATACTGAAAGAATGTTATCAGCTACTGATGAAGGTCAAATGTTAGCTACAGATTTAGCCGATTATCTTGTGGGTAAAGGTATTCCATTTCGCGAAGCTCATGGGATTGTATTACAGTTAAGTAAATATGCATCTAATCGAAATTCTTTTTCGGAATTAACATTGGAGGAATTTAAAAATTTTTCTGATAAGTTTGATTCTGATGTTATGGATATAACAATCGAATCATCAGTATATGCACGTAATAGTCATGGTGGAACTTCTCCTTCTGAAGTTCGTAAAGCTATTCAAATTGCACGTAAAAAAGTTGATGTTTAGTATAATTTTTCTATAAAAAAGATGTGGAGCTTTTAATGGACTTGAATGATTTTTCTAAAATATTTCCTAGGTCTGCAACCACTGATAATAATGGGAATCTTGTTCTTGGTGGTGTGGGAGTTAATCATTTAATAGAGAATTTTGGTACTCCCGTATATGTAATTTGTGAAGAGACATTATTGAAGCAGTGTAATGATTTCGTAGATGCTTTTCAGAAAAGACATAAAGATACTCTTATAGCATATGCCTCCAAAGCATATCTTGGTCCAGCATTAGCACAAATTATTTCTCAGCAAGGTCTCGGACTTGATATTGTTTCTGGTGGAGAACTTGGTGTTACCAAGCTTGTGGAATTTCCTCCTGAAAAAATATATTTTCATGGCAATAATAAAATTTATGATGAATTGTACGATGCCGTAAATTATGGTGTAGGTCGTGTAGTACTAGATAGTGAAACTGAATTTCAATTTCTTGAAAAAATAGCCTCAGAACTGAATGTTGTTCAAGATGTTATGATTAGAGTTAATCCAAGTGTAGACCCTCACACTCATTCACATACGACTACAGGTATTTTAGATAGTAAATTTGGTGTACCTATTGAGACTGGGCAAGCAACTGATTTATTAAGAAAAGTTCTTGCTTCAAAATCACTTAACTTGATTGGAATTCATTTTCATCTAGGTTCTCCTATTTTTGAAACTCAGCCTTATGCTGAAGCTATTAAAATTGTAATAGCTTTTGCTTCTGAATTTAAATCTGAGGGGTTTATACTTAAGGAATTTAGCCCTGGTGGTGGTTTTGCTATTCCGTATACACGTTCACAATCTGCTCCATCTCCTGATGATTATGCTGAGGTTATTGTTAATTCTCTGATAAGTTCTTGCGATGAAAATCAGATACCTCTTCCTAGACTAGTTGTTGAGCCGGGAAGAAGCATTATTGGTTCATCTGGTGTAGCTATTTATACAGTTGGCACAATAAAAGAGGTCATTGGAATACGTTCTTTTGCAGCTGTGGATGGTGGAATGGGTGATAATATTCGACCTGCATTATATGAGGCGGAATATGAAGCTATAGTTGCTAATCGAATAGGGGAACAAGCTAAGAAAAAATATTCCATTGTCGGTAAATTTTGTGAATCTGGAGACATTTTAGTTAAAGAAGCTCAACTTCCCATTTTAAACAGCGGTGATTTGATAGCGATTCCTGTTTCTGGTGCATATAATGCTTCTATGGCAAGCAATTACAATATGAATGCTCGACCTCCAATTGTATCAGTTCGTGATGGAAAATTTCGTTTGTGGCGTCGGAGGGAAACTCTTTCTGACATGATTAGCGGAGATATTTGGTAAGTGACTTGGAATTTTATCGGTCATTCGACTACTACTGATCTTATCGAACAAATGATAAGTGAAAATAGGTTATCTAATGCTTATCTAATTAGTGGTCAAAAACAATTAGGGAAAATGACATTAGCCATAGATATTTCGGCAGCAGTAAATTGTAGAAACTCTAATCCGCCATGCAATACATGTGATCAATGTTTAAGAATTTATTCCGGGGTACATACAGATTTGCAAGTATTATCTTTGGACAAGGTCTCTAATTTTAGATCTATAGGCATTGATGATATTAGAGATAGTCTTTCACAAGTATTTTTGATGCCATTTGAAGGTAATTATAGATTTATAATTGTTGAAGATTCTCATTTATTGACACGAGAGGCTGCCAATGCTTTTCTAAAGATACTTGAAGAACCACCGCCTCATCTTATTGTTGTGCTTTTAACCTCTGATCTAAATGCTATCCTTCCTACTATAATTTCAAGATGTCAGCAAATAATATTAGCTCCAATTTCGACGGATGAAATTTCTGCAAGTTTGATAAACCATTGGGATGCTGACCAAGAATTTGCTAATAATATTGCTCAAATTTCTGGGGGAAGTATGGGTAAAGCAATTGAGTTATTTTCTGACCCATCAATTTTAGAGATTCGCAATAGAAGATCCGAGATATTGTTAGAATTAATTAATGGAACGATTATAGAAAGATTTGAATATGTTTCGGACTTAGCTTTTTCAGAAAATATTGAGATTCATGCTATTTTAGATTTATGGCTTATTCTTTGTAAAAATGCTTTGTTATATGGAACAGTTGGAAATTCTATTACAGATTTCGATGTATTTTTTTACAAGGGACTGGAGAAATTTGGATTTTCGAATAAACAAGTTTTGTTGTTTATAGAAGAAATTAGAAATGCTAAAGAACTAATCAATTTAAACGTAGATAAAAGACTTGTTCTAGAACAACTTATGCTTTCTTTTCCTAATATGTCGAATGAGACATAGGTTTCACAGTATAAAAACTAGATTTGCACTCTTCTAACTATCAAATTGAAATTCACCACTCTTGCCACCACTTTTTTTTATTAGGTGGATATTATCAATGATTATTCGCTTATCAGAGGCCTTACACATATCATAAATTGTTAGACCAGCTACTGCTACAGCAGTTAAGGCTTCCATTTCAACTCCAGTTTTCCAAAATGCTTCTACGGTTGAATGGATTATTATTTCCGACGGATTTTCAGAGAATGAAAAGTCTAAAGTAACAGATTCTAAAGGTATTTGATGACATAAAGGAATTAATTTATCTGTTTGCTTAGCAGCCATTATTCCTGCTAGTCTTGCAGTTGATAAAACGTCACCTTTTGGGATAGAGTTTTTTTGAATCATTGAGAGTACATCTGTTCTTATTTTAACTGTTCCTTGGGCTTTAGCTATTCTTTTGGTTTCGTTTTTATTCCCAATATTGACCATTTGGGCATTTCCTGATGTATCAACATGGGTCAGTTTTTCTGGATTCTGAAATAATTCTGAAGGAGAAACTGCTTGTTCCGATGATTTTTCGAAAGTAATTTTATAATTTTCAATTTTTGGTTCTTTTGACAAAACTCCAGATTGAAATTGAGCCAGAGCATTTACAAATTCATTTTCAGGAATTCCAGAGTGTCCTTCAATTTTTTGCCATGTTATGTTTCTATTTAGGCATAGTCTATCTAATTCTTTCCATAAATCTAAGTTTTTTCCCCGATTCCATTTTTTGGTCATAGTTCCAATTAAATATTGACTATCACTAAAAATTTTAATTATTGAATCTGCTGGAGTGCCTTCAATTCCTTTTATCGCAGATAACAATTCCATCCTGTTACTGGTTGGATTATTCTCCTTTTTTTCACATCCTTGAAATATACTATATTGATTGTTTATTGTCAGAAGTGCTCCCCATCCTCCATTTTCTGTGGATGAGCTGTAGGACCCGTCAGTGTAGATAATATAATTTTGAATGTTCATAATGTGTTATCCACCAATTGCATACATTTCTACTTTAGTTTTTTTAGTAGGAGTTGATAGTGATGATCTAATTTCAGAGTATCGATCGTCACGAGCTCCCCAAAGCTTAGCTATAAAATCCTTAAGTTTCTCATCAGATTTGTCTGAACGTAATAGTGTTTTTATATCATGGCCAATATTTGAAAAAAGACAGGTATAGAGCTTCCCGTCTGTTGATAATCGAGCTCGTGTACATGTTGAGCAAAAGGGTACTGACACTGAAGAGATAACTCCGATTTCTCCATTACCATCTTTAAAACGATATCTGCTTGCAACTTCACCTATATAATTTTCACCTATAGGTTCTATTGGAAATTCCTTCTGTATGATTTTTACGATTTCGTCTGCAGTAATTACATGCTCTTTTTTCCATTCATTCAATGTTCCAACATCCATATACTCAATAAAACGTAATATGTGATCTTCACCTTTGTATTTTCTTATCAAAGGTAATATTGAATTTTCATTCACACCTTTTTTTACAACGACATTGATTTTCACAGGTTTGAAACCAACTTTGATAGCCTCATCAATACCCAGCATAACTGTTTCAGGTTCAAAGTTTCTGCCATTCATTTCCTTAAATGTTTCTGGGTCAAGAGAGTCTAGGCTAACAGTGATGCGTTCTAATCCAGCATCCTTTAATTTCCTTGCCATACTAGGCAATAAATAACCATTTGTTGTCATTGTGAGATCATTTAAGCCATCAATTTTTGATAGAGGATGGATAAGATTATGAATATCTGCTCGTACTAAGGGCTCCCCTCCAGTTATTCTTATTTTGTTTACTCCTATTTCAACAAATAGTTTTGCGACTCTCTCAATCTCTTCAAAGCTAAGAATTTGGTTTTTGTTTAAAAATTTGTAACTATAACCATAAATTTCAGCTGGCATACAGTATGGGCATCTGAAATTACATCGGTCTGTTACCGAGATTCGTAGATCACGAAGTGGTCTTTTGTATGTATCTAATAATTCCATTGATAAAAATTATGTTTCCTTCAAGTAATAATTTTTCTGTTAATTATAGTTTTAGAAAGGTTTTTTGCAGCCTTTCCTCTGTGGCTTATTTCATTCTTATCTATTTCAGAGATTTCTGCCATAGTTTTTTTGATTTTTGGTATATAGAAAATTGGATCATAACCGAAGCCATTATACCCCTGTGGAGTTGATGTGATAATACCTTCGCATATTCCTTCCGATATACTAATTATCTTTTTTGGTTCTGAAAGCACTAAGCAACATCGAAACTGGGCTGTTCTTTGGTGGGCAGGATAATTATTGAGAAGTGATAGTAGTAAAGTAATTCTATCATGGTCGGTAGCATCTTCCCCAGCGAATCTTTTTGAGTGAACTCCAGGTTTCCCCCCAAGAGCATCAACTTCTAAACCTGAGTCGTCTGCTATAGTTAACATGCCACTAAGTTTTGCGTAAAAAGAAGCTTTAATAACTGCATTTTCTTCAAAAGTACTACCTGTTTCTTCAACATCTTTATCAATTCCTATATCCTTAAGGGATACGAACGAAAAAGGTAGTTTTTTTAATAGTCTCGCCAATTCTCTTGCTTTTCCATTACTAGTTGTAGCTATAAGAATTTTCGACTTTTTCATTTAATTGAAATATCATTCCATGTTTGGTGAATAAATACCTTGACGCGCAGCACTTGTAAGTTTTGCCCTATGATGGAAAGCGTCTTGAGCAGCTTTTACATTATTTGCTTCACCACTCCATGCTTTTAATGGAGAGGCTTGAAGTCCTCTTCCATATGAAAAGCTTAATTGCCATGGTGCATTTACTTCTGCTGCTCTTTTGTTTATTGCATTTAAGTTTGTTGTAGCTTCTTGATCACTTTGTCCTCCAGATAAAAAGACAATGCCAGGTACGGCTGCTGGAACTGATCTACTAAAACATTCAATGGTTTTTATAGCAACTTCATCAGCGTTAGCTCTATTGTTGGCGGTGCTTCCAGATAAAACCATGCTTGGTTTAAGTAGTGTTCCTTCGAGAACTACTCTCTGTCGATATAGTTGAGAATAGACTTCTTTGAGGGTGACTTCGTTTACTTCTAGGCAGCGATCGATACTATGATCGCCATCCATTAGAACTTCAGGCTCTACAATAGGAACTAATCCTGCTTCTTGGCTCAATGCAGCAAATCTAGCTAGTGCATGGGCATTAGTTTCTATACAATAATCACTTGGGATATCATCACTGATCGTTATCACTCCGCGCCATTTTGTAAACACTGCACCTAATTCAGCATATTCATTTAGTCTATTTCTTAGTCCATCAAGCCCTTCTGTAACTAACTCATTCGGGGAAGATGGCAAGGATTGTGTTCCTTTATCTACTTTTATACCTGGTAATATGCCTTGATCTAATAAAACTTTGACTAAAGGAGTGCCATCTGATCCATTCTGACGAAGTGTTTCATCAAAGAGGATTATGCCACTTATGTAGTTATATGCACCTTCGGTGCGGAAGAGCAATTCACGATAATTACGTCTATTGTCTTCAGTTGATTCAACATTAATGCTGTCAAAACGACGTTGAATAGTTCCACTACTTTCGTCTGCAGCAAGTATTCCTTTTGCTGGTGCCACTAAAGCATTCGCTGTTTTAATTAATCTTTCTACATCCAAAATAGCCCCCTTATACTATTAAAGATTATATCAGAAAATTCTAATAAAATTTAATTGTTCATTGTAGCAACAATTTTTTTTATAACGTCAGTATTGCCTAATATAAGTGGTGTTCTTTGATGTAATTGCTCTGGAATTATGTCTAAAATTCTTTCTTTTCCTGTAGTAGCCATCCCCCCTGCCTGTTCAACGACAAAACCAAGTGGATTAGCTTCATACATTAATCGCAACCTTCCTTCAGGTCTTTTTACATCTCCAGGATATAGAAATACACCACCCTTTAATAAGTTTCTATGAAAATCTGCAACTAAAGAACCTACGTATCTTAAAGAATAAGAATTTCTTAGTGACAGAACAACTTCTTTTGTATTTGGTTCTAAGTCTTCAAAATTTCCCTCATTCGTACTGTAGTAAGGACATTCTTGTGGGATAACTATATCCTTATGGGTATGCATAAAGATATTAGTTGTTGAGTCCAAGGTAAAACCTTGAACACTTTTATCTATAGCTGTTACTAATACTGTACTTGAACCATAAACTATATAAACTGCTGCAACTTGTTCGTTTCCTGGTCGTAAAAGAGTTGCTTCATCAACATTTTCCAATGAGTTTCTTTTCCAAATACCAAATATTGATCCGATACTTACAGCTACATCTATATTAGAAGATCCATCTAATGGATCCATAAGCACTATGTAGGAATGATTTTCAGAAGTTCCAGCAATAACCGGTCTTTCAATTTCTTCACATCCTATTACTGCAACTTTTTCGGTTTTACTTAAAACATTTACAAATGTATCTGAACTTAATTTATCTAATTTTTGGACAATTTCACCTTGAATATTGGTGTCTCCAGTGGTCCCAAGAGCATCTACTATGGCACCTTGTTGGACTTGCTGATTGACATTCTTGGTTCCCTCTCCAATAGATATAATGACTTCTTTTAGTCCAGAATATTGTGGTTTATCTTTAAGGAAAGCTAACAAGAATTCGCTGAGAGTATTTTGATTATCGGACAAATCAAACCACCACTTAATGATTTTTTTACCTAATATTTGATGCGGTAGTAACTTAATTTTAACTACTATTTGTGAAGTCTAACAGGAAAATTTACAGAGTGTCAACGAGATTTATTTAGGCAGGAATTATGTTATAAAATGGTTTAGCGTATCCAGTTAATTTGATTACTTTAAGGATTTCATTATTTCCCATGTGGACCTTGATCTATTTAGAGTATAAAAATGTATTCCCGGTGAATTGTTTTTTAGTAATTCTTGGCATTGCATTAGAGAAAATTCAATGCCGAATTGTTCTACTGATTTTGGATCATCCTGAATAGAATAAAGTTTATCTAGCATAGTTTTTGGAATTTTTGCTCCTGAAAGTTTTGTAATTCGAATTATTTGATTTACATTGGTAATAGGCATGATACCAGGAATTATTGGCACTTTGATTCCGATTGCAATTGCTCTATCCATAAATTCGAAATAGCTTGAATTATCAAAAAATAACTGTGTAATTATGAAATCAGCTCCTGCTTCAACTTTTAATTTTAAATATTCCATGTCAGTTTGTGCATTTACTGCTTCTTGATGTGTTTCAGGGTATCCTGCTATTCCAATGCATTGTTTATAATTAGACTTAATAAATTCCACAAGTTGAATTGCGTGAGTAAAATGTCCTTCATCCTCCGGGAAGCTAGAATATCCTTTGGGTGGGTCGCCGCGTAAAGCCATAATATTACTAACATTATTGGTTGATAATGATGTTAGTACTTCATCGATTTCTTCTTTATTTGATCGTAAACATGTTAGGTGAGCCATTGCTTCAGTTCCTATTTTGTTAACTATATCTGACACAAGACTCACTGTTTTTTCTCTTGTTTTACCTCCCGTTCCATATGTTACAGAAACGAAGGATGGATCCAATAACTTTAGGTCTTCAATAGTTTTGAAAAGCGTATCAAATCCCTCAGGTGTTGCAGGCGGGAAGAATTCGAAAGAGAACGACTTTGGATTTTGTTGTAGAATGTCTTTTATGAACATTAAATAGACCTTTGTAAGTAATTAATAATTTTAAGGAAAAGATATTCTAATAGCAACTTTCGATAAATATAGTAGATTAGTTGACAACAAGATTTCAGTCATATAATGTTTCACGCGATCAAATCCTAGAGGTTTATTAATTGACACAATCTGGATCAGATGAGACTCCAAAACAAACTAAAGGCGATACTTATCACACGCCAAAGCCAGAGCAAACAACCCCTCGAGAATTTAGGGCTCCTGATTTGCAAGGTAGGATGCGTTTTTTCCCGCCTGCTGTGACTCTTATTTTAGGAATGCTTTTACTATTGATAACAGGCTTTTGTTTACTTTTGTTGCCAATATGCCGTGTTTCTAATGAACCTATAAACTACTTTCATGTATTTTTTACTGCTTCTTCGGCAATCACAGTAACTGGCCTTGTTGTCGTTGAAACATCATCATATTGGACTTTTTATGGTCAGGCTGTAATTTGCGTGATGATTCTCATAGGTGGTTTGGGGTGGATGACTTTTGCAGGTTCAATATTAGCTGGATTGAGATTTGTCCGGCTTGGTCCCAGAATTTCTATCTCCCAGAGACTCGCATTTCAAGAAGTTGTTGGTGCATCTACGATAGGAGAGACAGTATCAAAACTTAGAGAAGCTTTTATAATTGCTACGGTTGTTCAACTATTGGGTGGCCTTCTTCTTTCATATCATTTTAGATATAGCATGAATATGGATATATTTGAAAGTTGTTGGCATGGGTTTTTCCAAGCAATCAGTGGATTTAACAATGCTGGATTTACGACTATTGAAGGTTCGCGTAGCTTGAGTTCATTTAGCAAAGATTATTTTGTTCTGATTGTAATGGGTTCATTGATAATGGTAGGAGGACTTAGTTTTCAGGTAATGAGAGATTTAGTACTTCTGAGGTGGGTAAACCGTGTTCATGTAGATACTAAAATAGTTATATTTCTAAGTGTTGTTCTTTGGATTATGGGATCAATTGTTATTATTGCTTTAGAAAATAATTCTCCTCATTTTGATACTATGTCTTTTGGTGAAAAAGTTCTTAATTCTACATTTCAAGCAATAACCGCCAGAGCAGCAGGATTTAGCACGATTTCTTTTTATGATGTTGTTCCTGCAACGTCATTTATTGTAATGTTACTTATGTTTATTGGAACTGCTTCAGCTTCAGCTGGGGGAGGAATAAGATTAAATACTTTAGGAGTTTTACTAGCAACTATTGCAGCTTCAATTCGTGGTAGAGAACATGTAACATGTTTTGGACGAGAAATTGATTCAAGGCAAGTAAATAGGGCAATAACTATAACGTTGTTTGCCGGTCTTTTTGTGTTTCTTGTTGCTTTTATTCTCTCTTTTACTGAACAAGGGGGGCTTAAATTCATCTACTTACTTTTTGAAGCTTGTTCAGCTGTGGGAACTGTAGGGTTAAGTGCAGGGATAACTCCAAATCTCAGTTCCATTGGCCAATTATTAATCATATTGACAATGATTATTGGGAGATTAGGACCACTGGTGTTAGGACTTAGTTTAATTGATAAAGAACGAAAAGCTACACAATTCAGATATCCTCAAGAAAGAGTAAGAATAGGGTAGGAATAAATTATGAAAAAACGACAGATTGTCATAGCTGGCTTGGGTCAATTTGGATTAGGTGTTGCAAGAACGTTTACCAGACTTGGACATGATGTTCTTGGACTTGATAATGATTCTTCAAAAGTTCGAGCAGCTGACGGAATAATTTCAAAAGCGATTGAATGTGATGCTACAAATAGAAATGCTGTTGAAGAACTTGGACTTGCCGAATTTAATGTTGCTTTGGTCGCAATTGGTTCGGGAAATTTGGAAGCAAACATATTATCAACAACTCTTTTTAAGGATATCGGTATAGAATTTGTATCTTCTAGATCCCTCGGAGAAGTCCATAATAAAACTCTGGAATATCTAGATGTGAATGTCCTTCATCCTGAAGAAGAAGAGGGGTCAAAACTGGCTAGGAGAATTTTTATGCCTTATTGTATTGATTTTATGGCCCTTGGAGGCAAATATGGAATTGCAAAGATTAGGGTTCCAAAAATGATGTCAGGCAAAAGTTTAAGGGAAATGGGTTTTTCTACAGCTATTGGGAGACGCGAACTAGCCTTATTAGCTTTAAGAAGGAATGATTGGAACGAATTAAATCCTGACTTGGATAATCCAGAATTTAAACTTGAACAAGATGACATTTTGATTGCTTCAGGAGATGATGAAAAATTAGAGAAGTTATTTCTTGAGAATCACTAAGTAATTGAGTTAATATCTTTTTGTCATTGCTGAACGGATATTATAAATTATAAGAGAGTAATGATAATTTTCTATGAAAGGTTTATTGGATATTTCTGTATTTGGTAGATTTTTTCAACGACCACAAAAAAAGAGTTTATTAGTAGCATTACTTGGTGATGTCGTTGATCACGAAGTAGTGGACTTGGCTTTGTCAGTTTCTAAGAAAAACAGTTTAGAAATAGTATTGGTGCATGCTGTAGAAATTCCAAGAGATTTGCCTCTAGATGCTGATCTTCCTGATGAACGGAAAAGTGGTTGGGAATATGTCAGACAGGTTGAAGCACTTTTAAAAAATAATAGATGTAAGATTGAATATACAGGTCTCGTAATGGCTCGGGATGCAGGAGTGGCAATTGTAAAAGAAGCATCAGTCAGAGACGTTGGTAGCATTTTCGTTGGTTTGCCGTATAAATATAGACAAGGTACTTTTGCTTTAGGAACAGCTGTTCCTAATATTTTAAAAAATGCAAATTGTGAAGTTGTTGTTGTAAGACAAAAGATACCCAATAAAAATGCCTAAATCCAGTATAATGTATTAATAGAACTTTTTCGGAGTTGATAAATTGAATATTTTAATAAGTGGATGTGGCCGAATAGGAGCCCAAATAGCGTCTAAGTTGGCTGAATCTTCTAATGATCATGAGATAACAATTATAGATGCTGATCCTCAGAGTTTTCTGCTTCTTCCTCAAGAATTACGATTTAAAGATGGATTTACTTTTGTAGGAGATGGTGCTTCGGATAAAGATCTAAAAACTGCTGGGATTGAAAAAGCAGATGTTTTTATAGCTGTAGCTGTAAGGGATAATAGAAATGCTTTATCAGCACAAAAAGCAAAACATATATTTAGAGTGTCTAAAGTAGTTTGTCGAGTAGGTGATCCTACTAAACAATCAATGTATAATACACTGGGTCTAAATGCTATGAGCCCGACTTTGTCTACAGCAACCCAAATTTTAGAGGCAGTGTCATTATAATATGTATATAGTAATTGTAGGTGCAGGAAAGGTTGGAGCATATCTTGCTCGTGATCTTCGAAATGGTGGTCATGAGATTTGCGTTATTGAAAATGATTTAAATCGCATAGGATCTGCATTAGAAATATCTGGCCTAGAAGATTCTGCAATAATCAGAGGTGATGGTTCTGAGTCCTCTGTAATGACTGAAGCAGGAATTGTCAGGGCAGATATATTAATTACTACCACTGGGCAAGATGAAGATAATCTAGCGTCTTGCCAACTAGCAAAGAATATTTTTGGAGTGAATAGAACTATTTCGTTAATTAATGATCCTGAAAATGAAATAGTTTTTAATTTGTTAGGAGTTGATGTAACAGTTCGCCGAACTAAACTTCTTCTAGATGAAATAGAATCAATTCTTGATTCACGCTCCGATGCAAGATTTTTTTCATTAACTGGCGATTATGAAGTTATTGAAATGCATGTTCCACAAACTGCGATGATTGTGGGTGATAGACTTTCAGATATTTCTTTGCCTCCTGATACTACAATTGTTTGTATTATCGGAGCTGATGGTAAGCAAAAGCCAATTGCCCCAGAAACTCGAATTGAAATTCATGATGCGGTCACAACTCTTACTAGATCTGAGCAAGGAGAAGCTTTGCTTGAGTCATTAATTTCTGAAGGGTAGTAATATATTATGCGTTTGGGATATTTAGGACCTGCTGGGACATTTACTGAAATGGCCGCTCAAAATTATGAAAATTCAGCAGAACGTGTGGCTTTTCCTTCTAATGCAAGTATTACTGATGCACTGAGAAACTCAATTATAGATTATGGAGTGTTAGCAATCGAAAATAGTCTTCAGGGTGGTGTGCCGGATACTTTAGACCTATTAATTCATGAATCAGGTATGTCTATTTTAAATGAAATAGTTATTCCCATTGAACAATGTTTAATGGTTAGACAGGGATTTGAAATTTCTGACATAGTTGCTGTTTATTCTCATCCAAATGCTTTGGGTCAATGTAGGATTTTTTTAAGACAAAACTTACCTGATGCTGAAATTATTGCTTCAATGTCTACCGTTGCTGCTGTTCAGCAAGTAGTAGAGAGTGACAAATGTGTAGGAGCTATAGCTCCTAGGCGAGCTTCAGAAATATACGATGTAAGTATTCTTGCTTCTGGTATTCAGGATGAACCAAATAATGAGACACGCTTTGTTGTTGTTGGAGCGAGCGATTCACCAAAAACTGGAAATGACAAAACTTCAATATGTTTTTCATTTGCTGAAGATCGCCCTGGGTTATTGTACAATGCAATGCGAGAACTTGCTCAAAGGGATATAAACCTTTTAAAGGTAGAATCTCGTCCAACTAAAGAAATCCTAGGAAGATATATTTTTTTGATAGATCTTTCAGGGCATAGAGATGATCCTAATGTTAATGAAGCTCTTGATTTAATTCGTAATCAGGCAGACATGTTTAAAATATTTGGTTCTTATCCTGTTTTTGTAAAATAATATTTGCTTTGATTTTGACTAGTATTCAGTTTTTAGTACTTTGTATATTCTTACTGGATTTTTGTTATAAACTTTTATGAGTTTACCCATTTTTTCTAAACTTTCGAATTTAGATAAACCTAATTCAGAATAGTAAAGTTTTTCTAATTCACCAATGTATATCAAATCTATATTGTATTGATCAATTATTTCCATTGCTTGAGTTATGTTTTCACTTGAATATAGTAGATTCACATCGTTTATTCGATTTTTAACCTCGTCACATTCAACTATTCCACAACGCTGCTGTCTTTGATGCCAATCCCAACCTATTACTGTGGGTAATCCTGTATATATTGAAATCCTTCCTCCCCATCTGTAATTTGGTGTATTTCCTTCTAAAATTATTGGAGTATCATGGATGTTATTCATGATCCATTTTATAGCCGTTAAATCATTTTTAAGTTCTATTGGACCGTGGATATCTTCATATATCGAATTACTCATATAATCTGTGCCATCTAAAGAGAGTGGTAGTGCTACAAATCTGTCTGAAACACGTGTACTTGTTCCCATAATTGGATAGATTAATGAACTCAAAAATAATAGACATAAACTTATTAGCCATATTTTTTTATATGATGACCATTTGTCTAGAATTTTATTATTAAATAATGTGTACCAGATGGCATATCCTGATCCAATTGAGAGTAATATCCAAATTTGCATATAGTGTTTAAATACCGTATTCATCCGGTCGATATCAGTTTTCAAGGCCACAATATCTACTGCGATTGTTAAAGTAAACGCCCATAAAATTAATATAAGTGGAAATATTTTTATGGGAATTATGGTTTCTGAATTATTATGGCTCGACGTATTTTTTTCATTTTCCACATTATGGGATAAAGAAATAATTGAAAGAGTAATTAGAAAACATAGGATTATCATTATACCTATCAATCCATATCCGAAAAAAAATGTTGTGAATGAAAATGTAAATAATGAAATAAATAATAAATAATAAAAATATTTTATCTTTGACTCAGAAATAAATTTCGAACTAAGAGTTTTCAAAAAAATGTTCAAAAGAAAAATAGTGCATGAAAAAAGAAATAGACCATTTATAGATAGAAATTGAAAAATACTCGTATTAGAGGAAGTGAATTTTAGGTTAAGTTGGCTTGTTGTAGAATCAGGTGAATATGGGAACCATATGACTAATGTTAACATTGCTAAAAGTATTGATAATAGAATTGATTGTTTTATCCATTGATATTTATGGTTATTTCTAATTAGATACTGATTTGAAAAAATTACTAGTATTCCTAGTATAAAATAAGAAGGAAAATCCCATGCGTTCGTAATTCTTAAAGATCCCAGAACTAATGCAAGGAATAGAATTGAAAGATATATATATTGGAAACGATTTTCAGATTTTTGATTTATAAAAATGTTTAATGCTATTCCTATTGCAAGTAATGTTAGTGGTATTGCCATTAAATGCGCATGTAAATCTCCAAACAAAAAACTGAAGAAAGGGAATTCTGTTATTTCAAATCCAGGTGGGTCAGGAGGCATCATTCTTGATGGTGCCCAATAGTCAAATTTGGTTATTGGTGTCTGTTGAATCACTGACAAGGCCATTTTTGATACTTGAAAGAGACCATGGAAATTACCAATGATTAATCCAAACAATAAAGTTATTAATCCGGCAATCAATGCTTCAGATGATTGTTTTAATTTATTGCTATTAATTTTTTCTGAAAGTTTTACAAGATTGTAACCTATTGAAAATAAGGCGCTTGCACTTAGTGCAAAAAATGTTGGTATAGCAAAATTATATGCAGTTGATGGTATTACACGAGTTAATTTTATCAATGTTCCTGTTATAAAATGTCCAAAATAGTAATATTCCATGGATTTCCCTGCAAACCATGGATCATAAGGAGGCATAAATATAGATCGAACAATTGCATTTAAGTATGCAAAATCCATTGGTTTTTCCCCACCTCTAAAAGGATGCCACAAGTCTGGATTCATAGCTCTTATAGTTAAAAAAACAATGAATGATAATAGAAAAATTCCTTCATAAATTGTTATTAATTGCCAATTGTTCCTAAAAAATTTCAATATTTGATTTTGTAATTTGAAAAAGATAAATAGAGATGATGATGTCAATAATATCAAGCAAAGTATTATCGTAATTCTATTGTGAGCGAATAATTGAGTACTAGATAAAATCCAAACGAGATATGATATTACTAATACACTTAAAATCTTTGAAAGACCGTATCCTTTATCTGGCATGTTTCTAAAAAGCAAGAAGCTTATGGGAATGATTGAGATAAATATGAGATATAAGGCACTAAGCCAAATAATTAAATTTTGTACTGTATCTTTACTATCTATTTCAACTATATCTGAAATTGAAGGGGCATTTAAGTAATTTATATCAGTGATAAGTGAACTTTTATAAAAATTAGCTTCTAGATCTGAGTTTGTAATTATTTCAAATAAAGTTTCTTCATCATATTTCTTTTTGTTTTCAAAAATTAAAACCAATGGATGATCATATACAGTGAAACTTTCATCTACAAATCCCATATTGATAGAGAAATTATTTTTTACTGATTGAGTAACTAAATTAGGCGTTTGAATGTTAATTCTTGAGAAAGGGTCATCAAGAAAAGTAATACCAAGAATTGAGGGATCAGATTTTTCAAAGTGAACAAGATCGTATCCAAGTTTTTCAGTGAATAACAGTTTATAGAATTGACTACTCGATGGATATCGGTTTGATAATCTAGGAATCGTACCGTACAGGCGATGACTATAGAAAACAATATAATTGGCATTTGTAAGATTATTACTTATTAATCTGAACTTACTTTCATTATCTGTTTCATACATAGGAAGTTCACGAATCTCAAAATTATTTAATTGTGGAAGACCTTCCTCCCAATGTTCTTTAAGAATAATTGAATCAATAGGAGCATTTTGTTGTATCCAATTTGAACTTGCTACAGCTGAATGAGGTTTGGTGTAAATATTTATAAATGCCATTGCATACAAGGTAGAAAATATAATAATTATCCCAATTGATATTGAAGTAATAGTATTTATATTATTTTTTGATTTACTCCATTCAAAGATCATGTTTATAAATTGTGATCCATATATAATGAGTATTGGTGTAATAGGTAAGAGATAACGGAGAAACTTAACCTGCAAGGATCCGGTTATTAGTACAAATGGAATAATCCAGGACATTAATATGAGTTCAGAAGGATGATCAAACTTTTTCCAATTGAAAAATCGTATTAATGTAAATCCAAAACCCATCCAGCATATTATTCCTAATGGTGGAAACATGCTGATTTTTATGTGTTGTATTAATTGATAAATGTACGATGTTGTATGTGCATATTGGCGAGTGTATGGATAATCAAGAATGCCTCTAGCCATTAAGCTTTGCTCCTTGATATCCCCAAAGAATTTATTAAAATCTAAAATTGCATATGGGGAAGTAAGAAAAAATGTAATTCCGATAAGAAATATGGGAAATAAAAGAGTTGTTAGATATGTTGAAAGTTTAACGTTTCGGCCATTAATTTTTTCTTTATTAGTGCAATGAAAGTAATTAGCTATAATGATTGGTAATAAGATTGGTAGTGCACTAATCTTTGTGCTTATAGCCAAACCAGCTAGTATTGCGGCGATTGTTCCATCAGAAGATTTATAATTTTTTGTGTGTTTGATCATGAACCATAAAGAACCGAGGATAAAAAAAGTAAGCATGGTATCAACAGTAAAAAAATGACTTAGTTGAATATGAAGAATACAGGTGGAAACAAAAATCGCTGACAGGAACCCTGTAGTTCTATTCTGTAAATTTCTTGCAATTAAAAAACTGAAAATAATTGTTCCCATGTCAGCTAGTACAGATATGAGTCTACCAATTTTACTTAGAGTTTCTAGTGATGGATTGGATCCTAAAGTTAATAGCTCTCCAGATATTTTTAATAAATAGATAGGTAAGCTTCCATAAGGAAACCAATTTGGATTCATAGGTGAATCATTTGGGTCTAATAATAAAAGAAGATTTCTAAAACTTGGGAAATGGATATCATATGTGTGCATTAATAGAGCACGCTCATCAGGATGGAAAAGGAATCCTTGATCCCAATCTAAACCGATAACCCGAAAAATTAATGCGATTATTAGTATAGGAAGAAGTAATACAAAATCGTTCAGATTTACGAACTGTTTCCACTTAAAATCTTTTGGTAAAACTTTATACGTACTTGTCATAATTTTCTCGCGAACTTTTATGAATTCATTTTGTTATGATTTCATGTGCTAATTGTAGTTGACTCATGGTAATAATGGGTATAGTCTTTCGATATAATTTTTACTAGGAGCTTGGATAATGGCACCAAAAATATTTGAAGGGTTAAAAATACTTGATATGTGCTG
>CEUZ01056314.1_pt1 | contig 49604 bp, 48 predicted proteins | sample 361511 | NCBI WGS metagenome assembly CEUZ01 (sample SAMEA2622822, study PRJEB7988) | marine metagenome | biome: marine biome (ENVO:00000447); feature: surface water layer (ENVO:00002042); material: "saline water (ENVO:00002010), including plankton (ENVO:xxxxxxxx)" | depth 5 m
GTCACGCAGGAAGTCGCGAGTTCGAGTCTCGTCACTCCCGCCATAAAATATCCACTAGATTGTTTTATAAATTACTTTAAATTAGTAGTAGAAGAACTTTTTTTTTCTTTAAAAATAATGTTAGTTGAATATTTACCTATTTTACTTTTTTTAGTTATTTCAATAATATTTTCTGTTGCAATACTATCTTTATCTTTTTTAGTTTCACCAAAAAAACCTAACGATGAAAAATTATCACCTTATGAATGCGGTTTCGAACCTTTTGATGATGCTAGAACAAAATTCGATATTCGTTTTTACTTAGTTGCTTTGTTATTCATAATTTTTGATTTAGAAGTAGCCTTTTTGTTTCCATGGGCTATATCCTTGAAAGAAATAGGTATATTTGGCTATTTATCTATGATGTTTTTTTTATTTATTTTAACTATTGGCTTTATATATGAATGGAGAAAAGGAGCTCTTGAATGGGAGTAACTAATATAAATAATAATAAAAAAGTTTTATTTAACGATTTTTTTAAAACTCAATTTAAAACTAAGGGTTTTGTTACAACTAAATTTAATAATTTAATTAATTGGGCTAGATCTAGTTCTATGTGGCCTATGACATTTGGTTTGGCATGTTGCGCTGTGGAAATGATGCATAGTTATATGAGTAGATATGATTTAGACAGATTCGGTATTGTTACAAGAGGAAGCCCAAGACAGTCAGATGTTATGATTGTTGCTGGCACTTTATGTAATAAAATGGCTCCTGCTTTAAGAAAAGTTTATGATCAAATGCCTGATCCGAAATGGGTAATATCAATGGGATCTTGTGCAAATGGAGGTGGGTATTATCACTATTCATATTCTGTTGTTAGAGGTTGTGATAGAATTATTCCTGTAGATATTTATGTTCCTGGATGCCCTCCAACTGCTGAAGCTTTACTTTATGGGATTATGCAACTACAAAAAAAAATAAAAAGAGAGAATGTTTTTTATAGATAAAATTTATGAATAAAAAATTAAGTAATTTAGGCACATATATTTTAAATAAATGTAAATTTGTAACAAATCATGATGTAACAAATCATGAGTTAGTGGTCACTAGTAAAGCTCAAAATATTATAAAAGTAATTAATTTTTTAAAAGAAACTAAAGATTTAAATTTTGAAATGTTATTAGACATAACAGCTGTTGATTATCCTGAAAGATCTAAAAGGTTTGAGTTAGTCTATAATTTTTTAAGTTTAAAAAATAATTTAAGAATTAGAGTTAAAGTTTTCATTAATGACAATGAAGTTGTGCCATCGATTTCTAGTATTTATAAATCCGCGGGGTGGTATGAACGTGAAGTTTGGGATATGTACGGATTGTCATTTAGTGGAAATAATGATTTAAGAAGAATTTTAACTGATTATGGTTTTGAAGGTCATCCTTTGAGAAAAGATTTTCCATTAACAGGGTTTTTAGAACTTAGATATGATGAGGAAAAAAAGAAAGTTAGTTATTCTAAAGTTAAATTAACTCAAGATTATAGAAATTTTGATTTTTTGAGTCCCTGGGAAGGTGGTAATTTACCAGGAGATGAAAAAGCAGAAAATTAATTTTATTTTTAATGAAAGAAGTAAAAATAAAACCACTGACTATTAATTTTGGTCCACAACATCCAGCTGCTCATGGTGTTTTAAGAATGGTTCTAGAAATGGATGGTGAGGTAATAGAAAGAGTTGATCCTCATATTGGGCTTCTTCATAGAGGTACAGAAAAATTAATAGAAAACAAAACCTATTTACAAGCAGTTCCTTATTTTGACAGGCTAGATTATGTATCACCTATGTGTCAAGAACATGCTTTTGCATTGGCTGTTGAGAAATTATTAAAAATTGAAGCACCTATTCGTGCCAGTTATATTAGGGTACTATTTTCAGAAATTACTAGAATTCTTAACCATTTGTTAGCTATACCAGCTATGGCAATGGACGTTGGCGCAATGACACCTTTTTTATGGTGCTTTGAGCAAAGGGAGTTATTAATGGAATTTTATGAAAGAGTTAGTGGTGCAAGACTTCATTCAGCTTATTTTAGACCTGGAGGGGTAACTAGAGATCTTCCAGATGGTTTATTAAAAGATATTGATAGTTGGTCAAAAAAATTTCCAGAATTTATTAAAGATTTAGAAGATTTGTTATCAGATAATAGAATTTTTAAACAAAGGACAGTTGATATAGGAGTAGTCTCAAGTGATGATGCTATAGATTTTGGCTTTACAGGTCCAATGTTAAGAGCGTCTGGAGTTAATTGGGATTTAAGAAAGAATCAAAGTTATGAAATATATGAAAAATTAGATTTTAATATACCAATTGGAAATAAAGGAGATTGTTATGATAGGTATTTTGTTAGAGTTGAAGAAATGAAAGAATCTTTAAATATTATACAACAATGCTTACAAATGATTCCAAAAGGTCCAACTATGATAAAAAATAATAAGATTACACCACCAAAAAGAAAGTTAATGAAAACTTCTATGGAATCTTTAATACATCATTTTAAGTTATATACAGAAGGTTATAAAGTTCCTAAAGGCGAAACTTATACATCAGTTGAAGCACCAAAAGGAGAATTTGGTGTTTATTTAATTTCAGATGGATCTAATAAACCTTATAAATGTAAAATAAGAGCACCTGGATTTGCTCATCTGCAAGCTATGGATTTTTGTTCAAAAGGACATATGCTAGCAGACGTTGTAGCAATTTTAGGTTCTATGGACATAGTTTTCGGAGAGATTGATAGGTAATATTTTTTATATGAACAATACTTTAAAATTAAAATTTAAATTTTCTGATAAAAATAAAATAAAGGCAAAAAAAATCCTCAAAAAATATCCTAAAAAATTTTCTAGGAGTGCAATTTTACCACTTCTTCATTTAGTCCAGGATCAATTAGAAGGATGGTTAAGTAAAGATTCTATAGAATATATTTCAAAATTTTTAAACGTTCCATTAATCAACGTATATGAAGTTGCTTCTTTTTATCATATGTATAATTTAAAAAAAGTTGGTAAAAATTGTATTAATGTATGTACTACAACGCCATGTTGGTTAAGAGGTTCTGATATAATTTTAAAAAAATTTGAACAAAAGCTAAATGTTAAAGTTGGTGAAACTACAAAAGATAATTTATTTTCGTTAAATGAAATCGAATGTTTAGGTGCTTGTGTTGACGCTCCTGTTATCAAAATAAATAATAATTATTATGAGAATTTAAAATTGGATGATATCCAAAAAATAATTAAGAATTTAAAGAGATAAGTTTTTTAAAATGTTAAAACACGAAGATCATATTTTCACAAACTTAAATGGTTATGAACCTATTGATATAAAAGAATCTAAAAGAAGAGGTTCTTGGAGTAATACAAAAGATTTCATTCAGCGTGGTTCTGAATGGATAATAAATGAAATACGACTTTCAGATTTAAGAGGTAGAGGAGGTGCAGGATTTCCAACCGGTCTAAAATGGTCTTTTATACCAGAAAAATCAAAATTACCAAAATATCTTGTTGTTAATGCAGATGAAAGTGAACCAGGAACTTGTAAAGATAGGAATATTATTAGATATGAGCCACATAAACTTATCGAAGGATCTTTATTATCTGGTTATGCAATAGGAGCTAAAGTTTGTTACATATATATAAGAGGAGAATTTTTTAATGAGGCTAAAATTTTACAAAATGCTATTAACGAAGCTTATAAAAATGGTTTATTAGGAAAAAATGCATGTAAATCTGGGTGGGATTTTGATATTTATTTGCATAGAGGAGCTGGCGCTTACATAGCAGGCGAGGAAACTGCAATGTTAGAGAGTCTAGAAGGTAAAAAAGCACAACCAAGATTAAAACCCCCATTTCCAGCAATTGTAGGATTATTTGGCTGCCCAACTATAGTTAATAACGTAGAAACAATTTCTGTTGTTCCAGATATATTAAAAAAAGGTAGCTCTTGGTTTTCTTCATTAGGAGTAGCAAATAATACCGGATCAAAGATTTTTTGTATTTCAGGACATGTAAATAAACCTTGTAATGTTGAGGAAGAATTAGGAATTCCATTAAAAGAACTAATTGAAAAACATGCTGGCGGTGTTATTGGTGGTTGGAAAAATTTATTAGCAGTTATACCTGGAGGATCTTCAGTTTCTTTATTACCAAAAAAAGTTTGTGATGATATAAATATGGATTTTGATAGTTTGCAAAAAGCTAGTTCGGGATTAGGAACAGCAGGAGTAATTGTTATGAATAAATCTACAGATTTATTGAAAGCCATATCTAGAATTTCAAGATTTTATAAAAAAGAAAGTTGTGGTCAATGCACTCCATGTAGAGAAGGAGCTGGCTGGATGTGGAGAGTTATGGAAAGATTTTCAAAAGGTGAAGGTACAATAGAAGAAATTGATACTTTGTATGAAGTTTCAAAAGAAGTTGAAGGTCATACAATTTGCGCTTTAGGTGATGCAGCAGCTTGGCCTATACAAGGATTAATAAAACATTTTAGATCTTATATAGAACAAAGGATCGAAAAAAATACAAAAAAAAAGAAAGTTGCTTAATGATTGAAATTATAATAGACAATGAAAAAATTAAGGTCGAGCCTGGAACTACTATTTTACAGGCTTGTCAAAAACTGGGTATTGAAATACCTATTTTTTGTTATCACGAAAGATTATCTATTGCTGGTAATTGTCGTATGTGTCTTGTAGAAGTTGAAGGTAATCCAAAACCGGTAGCCTCTTGTAGCGTTCCATGTATAGAAGGCATGAAAATAAAAACAACTACGAATAAAGTTAGAAAAGCACGAAATGGAGTTATGGAGTTTTTATTAATAAATCATCCTTTAGATTGCCCTATATGTGATCAAGGTGGAGAATGTGATTTGCAAGATATAGCAATGGGCTATGGAAAAGATAAAAGTCGCTTTTCATATAATAAAAGAGCGGTACAAGAAAAGAATTTTGGGCCTTTAATTAAAACAGTAATGACAAGATGTATCCATTGCACTAGATGTATTCGTTTTGCTACCGAAGTTGCTGGCACACCGGAGTTAGGAGCAACTGGAATGGGAGAAAATATGGAAGTTACATCTTATTTAGATAAGACTTTAACATCCGAATTGTCTGGAAACATGATAGATATTTGTCCAGTAGGAGCTTTAACATCTAAACCTTTTTCTTTAACTATTAGACCTTGGGAATTAAATAAAACGGAATCTATAGATGTCTTAGATGCTGTTTGTTCAAATATAAGAATAGACACCAGAGATAACGAAGTAATGAGAGTTCTTCCTATTGTTAATGAAGAAATAAATGAAGAATGGATTTCTGACAAAACACGTTTTTCATATGATGGATTAAAATATAATAGGATTGACAAACCATATATAAGAAAAAATGGTGAATTGGTTGAGTGTACTTGGGATGAAGCATTTGATTGTATTGTTAACAAAATAAAAAAAATTAATACAAAAAAAATAGCTGCAGTAATTGGAAATCAGACAGATTGTGAAAGTATTATTTTATTAAAAGAACTTTTTAATAAACTTGGTTCTGACAATTTACTTTGTTCTCAAAATAATGCTAATTACAATTCTATTCCTAGAGTAGCTTATACTTTTAATAGTGGCATTACAGGAATTGAAGAATCTGATTTATGTTTACTTATAGGAACAAATCCTAGAAAAGAAGCTGCTATACTAAATTCAAGAATTAGAAAAAGATATTTAAATGGTGATTATGAAATTTTTTCAATTAGTCCTAAAATCGATTTAAATTATCCATGTAAATTTTTAGGCGATGATCCAAATATATTAGAAGAGACAATTAAAAAAAATAATTATTTATCAAAAAAATTAAAAAAATCTAAAAAACCTATTTTAATTATTGGTGATAATGTTTTTACAAGAAAAGATTCTAATTCCTTTTTATATTATATTTCTGAGCTTTGTAATAAATTTCCAATAATTCAAAAAAAAAATAAAAAGATTATTTGGAACGGTTTAAATTTTTTACATTACGCTGCCTCTAGAGTTGGCGCATTAGATTTACAATTTTATTCAAAAAAAAATAATTTTAATCTTGATAAGCTATACTCTCAATCTGCTGAAAATAAATTAGACTTAATTTATATTTTAGGTACTGATCAAATTGATGTAAAAAAATTAAATAAGTCATTTATAGTTTATCAAGGACATCATGGAGATTTTGGAGCTGAACATTCAGATGTTGTTCTGCCAGGCTGTGCTTTTAGCGAAAAAGACGCTACATACGTAAATACTGAAGGAAAAGTTCAAATGACATATAAAGCTTGTAATCCTCCAGGCGTTGCTAAAGAAGATTGGAAAATAATTACTGCAGTTGCAAAAAAATTAAGACATGACTTTAATTACTATGATATTTACGATGTAAGGAAAAGATTAGTCAAAGAAAATAAGATTGTTTTTTCTTCATTAAAAGAAAAAATATTAAATCCATTAGTTAAGTTTGGAAAAAAAGGTAAATTATTAAAAGATAAATTCGATTTACCTATAAAGGATTTTTATTTAACTGATGCCATTACTAAATCTTCAAAAGTAATGATTAAATGTTCAGAAGAATTAAATAAAAAATAAAAAAATGCCAAATGAAATTTTAATAATAGTTTTACATATATCATTTATTATTTTTCCTCTATTAATTTTTGTAGGTTTGTTGACTTTTATAGAAAGAAAAGTTATTGCCGCCATGCAACTAAGAAGGGGCCCTAACGTAGTAGGCCCATTCGGACTTTTTCAACCTATTGCTGATGGTATTAAATTACTCACAAAAGAAATAATTATTCCTTATGGATCTGATAAATATGTTTTTTTAATTGCCCCGATAATAACATTTGTATTAAGTTTAATTGGTTGGGCTGTTATACCTTTTGATAAAGGAATAGTTTTATCAGATATAAATGTTGGAGTATTATATTTGTTTGCTATTTCGTCTTTAAGTGTTTACGGAATTATAATGGCAGGTTGGGCAAGCAATTCTAAGTATGCATTCTTAGGGGCTATGCGTTCAGCAGCACAAATGGTTTCTTACGAAGTTTCAATTGGTCTTATAATAATTAGCGTTTTAATATCAGCAGGATCATTGAATTTAAGTGAAATAGTTATGGCACAGAAAGGTATGTGGTATTTTATTCCTCATTTTCCAATGATGATTATTTTTTTTATATCTACATTAGCAGAAACTAATAGAGCTCCTTTTGATCTTCCAGAAGCTGAAGCAGAACTTGTTTCAGGATTTCATGTTGAATATTCCTCTTTTCCTTTTGCTTTATTTTTTTTAGGTGAATATGCAAATATTGTTTTAATGAGTTCTATGACTACTATATTATTTTTTGGAGGCTGGCTCCCACCTTTTAATTTAGAAATATTTACTTTTATACCTGGATACATATGGTTTTTCTTAAAAGTTTCTTTTTTTATTTTTTTATTTTTATGGATAAGAGCAACATTTCCAAGATTTAGATATGATCAATTGATGAGATTAGGATGGAAAGTTTTTTTACCCCTATCGTTATTTTGGCTTTTTTTAACATCAACTTTTATGGTTTTTTTTAGATATGTTTAAGAAATATTTTTTTACAATATTGAAAGTAGCGTTTTTCAGAGATTTGGTTATTGGTTTGCTTACAACTTTCAAATATCTTTTCAAAAGAAGAGTTACTTTAAATTATCCTAATGAAAAGGGACCAATTAGTTCAAGATTCAAAGGTGAGCATGCTTTAAGAAGATATCCATCTGGTGAAGAAAGATGTATAGGGTGTAAATTGTGCGAAGCAGTTTGTCCAGCACAAGCTATATCTATTGAAACTGGACCAGCAGATAAAAATGGAATAAGAAGCACGACAAAGTATGATTTAGATATGACAAAATGTATTTATTGTGGATTATGTGAAGAATCTTGCCCAACTGATGCTATTGTTGAAGGCCCTAATTTTGAGTATTCAACTGAGACTAGGCCAGAATTATTATATAACAAAGAAAAACTTTTAAAGAACGGTGATATGTGGGAGAATGAGATTAAAAAAAGATTAGAATTAGATTCTAAGTATAAATAAAATTTTTTTAATAAATTTATTTTGACTATTTTTTTATTTTTTATTGTATCAATAATAATAATTATTGCTTCTTTGTTAGTAATATTATCTAAGAATCCTATACATTCAGTTTTATTTTTAATATTAGTTTTCTTCAATTCATCAATAATTTTTTTATTTTCTAATGCTGAGTTTATAGCAATGGTTATTCTTATTGTTTATATAGGAGCGGTTGCAGTCTTATTTTTATTTGTAGTTATGATGTTAGATATAAATGTCGCTAAATTAAGACAAGGTTTTTTAAATTACTTACCTACAGGATTGTTAGTTGGTTTTATTATTTTATTTGAATTACTTTACGTTGTTAGTAAATCAGAATTAAATCAAAATCCTAATGTTAATAATAAATTTTCAGAAAAGATTGTAGATAATACTTTAATTATAGGAAAAGTGTTGTATACGGAATATTTTTTATTATTTCAGATTTCAGGAATAATACTTTTAGTAGCAATGATTGGTTCAATTCTTTTAACTTTAAGAAAAAGAGAAGGAGTAAAAAAACAAAGTATTCATAAACAAACTTTAAAAAAATAAATTTATGGAAATACCTATTACATATTATTTATATTTATCTATAACAATTTTTACTATTGGTTTAATAGGAATTTTTTTAAATAGAAAAAATTTGATAGTTCTATTAATGTCAATTGAACTAATTTTACTGTCAGCAAATATTAATTTTGTTTCTTTCTCTAATTATTACAAAGATATAGCAGGTCAGATATTTGTTTTTTTTAATTTAAGTGTTGCCGCAGCAGAAGCTGCTGTTGGTTTGGCTATAATTGTAATTTTTTTTAGGAAAAAAGATTCTATCCATATTGATGATATTAATACTTTAAAAGGATAAAATGTATTTATTTACGGTATTTTTACCATTATTAAGTTTTTTTACTTTTTTATTATTAAAAAATTTTGTTAATAAAAATTTTTTAATTTATTTTTCAGTTTTTAATATTTTTTTAAGTTCTTTTTTTTCAATTTTTATTTTAAATGAAATCATTAATACAAATAATTCCATTAATTTAGATTTATTTAATTGGCTTAGCTCTGGAAAATTATTATCTACATGGTCTTTGCATTTTGATTTTTTAACAATCTTAATGATTTTTGTTGTTAATACAGTTTCTTTTTTAGTTCAATTTTATTCTATTGGTTATATGAAGGAGGATAAATCTATAATACGTTTCTATTGTTACTTAAATTTATTTACTTTCTTTATGCTTGTTCTTGTTACTTCAAATAATTTACTTCAATTATATTTAGGTTGGGAAGGAGTTGGTTTATGTTCTTACTTATTAATTGGTTTTTGGTTTTATAAAGATTCTGCGAGTAACGCTGCATTAAAAGCATTTATAGTCAATAGAGTAGGTGACATGTTTTTTATTTTAGGAATAATTTTAATTTATATAACATTTGATTCTATTTTTTTCTCAGACATTTTTACAAGTTATATTAATGGGATTAATACAAAAGCTAATTTTTTAACTTATGAAATTGATAAAATAGATGTAATTTGTACACTTTTGTTCTTAGGGGCTATGGGAAAATCTGCACAATTAGGATTACATACATGGCTTCCAGACGCAATGGAAGGCCCAACTCCGGTATCTGCATTAATTCATGCAGCCACTATGGTTACAGCTGGAGTTTTTTTAATTTGTAAAATGTCATTATTGTTTAATGGATCTATTTATGCATCAAATTTAGTTATTTTCGTTGGTTCAGCTACAGCAATTTTTGCTGCAACAGTTGCTTTAACTCAAAATGATATAAAAAAAATTATAGCTTATTCAACCTGCAGCCAATTAGGCTTCATGTTCATTGCAGCAGGTTTTTCCATGTATAATTTAGCTATATTTCATCTTTTAACACACGCTTTCTTTAAATCATTATTATTTTTAGGAGCTGGTTCTGTGATAAATATTTTAGATCACGAACAAAATATCAAGAAAATGGGAAAATTATGGAACAAAGTTCCATTAACATATATTATTATGCTTATAGGAAGTCTTGCACTTTGCGGAATACCTTTTTTTTCTGGATATTATTCTAAGGAATTGATAATTAATTCTGGATTAACTTCAAATTTATTTTTATCGAAATATGTTTATTTCATTTCTATTTTAGTTGTAGCTCTTACTTCTATGTATAGTTTTAGATTAATATATTATGTTTTCCATGGCTCATTAAATTTTTCTAATTCAAAATATGAAAAAATAAAAGAATCTTCATTCTTTTTTATATTTCCTTTATTAATTCTTAGTTTTTTTGCAATATTTTCTGGTTATTTTTTTAAAGATTTTTTTATAAATAATCAATATGTTGATTTGTGGATTAATTCAAATGTTGCAACTTTAGCTAATTTTAATTTTCATCATGACACAAACTTAATTTATTTTATTCCTACTTTTATAGCTTTTTTTGGAATTTTATTAATATTATATTTTAATTTTTACAATAAAAATTTTGTTAATCATTTAAAAATTAAGTTTCATAGAATTTATAATTTTTTTTTAAACAAGTGGTACTTTGATGATCTATATAAAAATTTTTTTGTAAATAAAACAATTAATTTTTCTAATAATTTATGGAAAAAAATTGATATTGGTTTAATTGATAAATTAGGGCCAAATAATTTAGCATTAACAACTAAGAATTTTTCTAAATTCTTAAGTTATTTACAATCAGGTTATCTTTACCATTACGTATTTTCTTTTGTTATTGGAATGGTGATACTTATTTCATTTATAATATTTTTTATATAATTTAAAAATTGTCAAATATTCCAATTTTATCTCTTTTAATTTTTTTCCCTTTAATTGGGTCTTTAATAATTTTATTAATAAATAAAAATGATAATTTTTATGAAAATAAAGTTAAAGAAATTGGTCTTTGGACATCTATTCTAAATTTTTTATTATCTTTAGTGTTATTGTACTCTTTTAACAAAACTGAGAGCCAATTTCAATTTGTTGAAAACTTTAAACTCATTGATGATTTAGGGATTTATTATTATTTAGGAATTGATGGAATTTCATTATCTTTTATTCTTTTAACAACATTGTTAATTCCGATTTGCATTCTAGCCAGTTGGAATAAAATCAAAGAAAATATAGGCTATTTTATAATTTGTTTTTTACTGATTGAATGTTTTTTAATAGGTGTATTTTCTTCTTTAGATTTATTTATTTTTTATATTTTTTTTGAAGGATCTTTGATACCTCTTTTCTTAATTATTGGAATATGGGGTGGTAATAATAGAATTTATGCATCATATAAATTTTTTTTATTCACTCTTTTTGGTTCTTTGTTAATGCTTCTTGGTATTTTAACTTTATATTTTTACGCAGGAACAAGTAATTTGTCATTGTTATCTCAAACCACTATTCCTTTAGATTTACAGATATGGATTTTTTTATCTTTCTTTATTTCTTTTGCTATAAAAATACCAATGTGGCCATTTCATACATGGCTTCCAGATGCTCATGTAGAAGCTCCTACTGCTGGATCAGTTATTTTAGCAGGTGTACTTTTAAAACTTGGTGGCTATGGTTTTTTAAGATTTTCATTACCATTATTTCCAGAAGCAGCAGAATTTTTTAGCATGTTTATTTATATTATAAGTCTAATTGCTATAGTTTATATTTCATTTGTTGCATTAGCACAAACAAATATAAAGAAATTAATTGCTTATTCATCTGTTGCTCATATGGGTTTCGTAACAATTGGAATTTTTTCTAGAAATCTTGAAGGTTTGCAAGGGGCTGTATTTCAAATGATTAGTCATGGTTTAATTTCCGCCGCCTTATTTTTGTCTGCAGGTGTCTTAATTGATAAAATGAATACAAAAAAAATTGATGATTTTGGTGGAATTTTTAAAAAAATGCCCTTTTTTTCTATTTTTTTCATGGTTTATTGTTTAGGAGCAATTTCTTTTCCTGGTACTACAGGATTTATAGGCGAATTTCTAATTTTATTAGGGGCTTTTAAAATTAATTTTTTAATATCTTCAATTGCCGCATCAGGAATTGTTTTATCAGCCTGTTATATTTTGTGGATGTATAATAGAGTATGTTTTGGTGATAGATCTTTTCAAAATATAAGTGATATTAAATCTAGAGAAATATTTATCTTTTTAATTTTATTGCTTTTAATTATTGGTTTAGGTATTTATCCAAATTTTTTAATAAGTTTATATGAACTATCATCAAATAAATTAGTTATTTTATAAAAATGAAATTAACAGATTTAAAACTTTTTTCTCCTGAGATATTTTTAATTTTTGGCGCTATTTTTATATTGTTATTTGGAATTTTTTATAAAAAAAATGAAGAAGTAAATAAAAAAATACTTTTTATCACTATAGGATCATTATTATTATCTATCTATTCTTTAATATATTTTGTTGATATAAACACATCTGCTTTTAATGATTTTTTAAATAATAATTTATATACTTTTTTTTTTAAATTTATAATTTTATTTGGATCATTAGTTATAGTCTGCATTTCGTATAATTATTTGAAAGATTTAGATTTAATTACCCCCGAGTTCTTTTTTTTAATTTTATTTTCTTTAGTAGGAATTTTAATTTTAATTTCTTCTAAAAACATAATTTCTATGTATTTAGGTTTGGAGTTACAAAGTATATGTTTGTATGTTTTAGCAGCTTATAAAAAAACAGATTTAAGATCCTCAGAATCTGGTATTAAATATTTTGTTATGGGAGCTTTTTCTTCAGCTATTTTACTTTATGGTTTATCAATTATTTATGCTTTTACCAGCGCAACTGATTTTTATGAAATATCAAAATCTATAAATCTTTCATTAATTAATAATGAAAATTTTTTAATTATTAACGTTGGATTTATTCTAATCTTATGTGGTTTATTTTTTAAACTTGCAATAGTTCCATTTCATATGTGGGCCCCTGATGTGTATGAAGGTGCTGCAACTCCAATAACGGCTTTTTTCACAATAATACCTAAAATTGCAGTAATAGGTTTTTTAATTAAATTTTTAAATATAGTTTTTAATAGTTATTCAGATGCATGGTTTCAGATATTATATTTAGTATCTGTTACTTCAATGATTTTTGGATCAATTGCTGCTGTAAATCAAAATAATATAAAGAGACTTCTTGCTTATAGTTCTATAAGTCACATGGGTTTTATTTTTATTGGTATTCTAATTGGTACTCAAACAGGAATTAAAAGTGTTCAATTGTATGTATCAATATATATGATAAATCTTTTAGGTATATTTACTTGCATACTTTGTCTAAAAAACAAAATTAATGGATATTATTTAGAAAATATAAATAATTATTCAGGATTATTAAAAAGAAATTCATTTTTATCCTTTAGTTTAGCTATATTGTTATTTTCTTTAGCAGGCCTACCTCCTTTATCAGGTTTTTTTGGAAAACTATATATTTTAGTTGCGGCAATAGAAAGTAAGCTATACTTGTTATCAATAATAGCAGTTGTTACATCTATTATCTCAGCATTCTATTACTTAAAAATAATAAAAACTATTTTTTTTGATAAACCAAGTAATGAAATTTATATTAAAATAAATTTAATATCAAAATTTATTATATGTATGTCAGTTTTTATTGGAATATTTCTGATATTATTTTTATCTAATTTTTTAGATTTTATAAATTCTTCTTTATTAAATATTTTCTAATGAGTAAAAAATATACTTTAAAAAAAATTAATTCAACTATAAGCACTAATTTAGAAATTAAAAAAATCTTATTAAAAAATAAAAAAATTAATAATTATTGCTTAAGCGCTAACAAGCAACTAAAAGGTTACGGAAGAAGAAATACTAAATGGTTTTCTTATGATGGTAATCTTCATTTATCTATTTTAATAAAACCAAATTGTAATTTAGATATTGTTAATCAACTATCTTTTATGTCTGCTGTATCAATTGGTGAGACATTAACAAATATTAATAAAAATATAAATATTGAATACAAATGGCCTAACGATATTCTTTTAAATAAAAAAAAAATATCAGGTATAATTATTGAAACGTCTTCTTATCTAAATAAAAAAATTAAATGGGTGATAATTGGTATTGGATTAAATTTTAATAAATATCCAAAACTTAAAGATAAATATTTTCAAGCCACTTCTCTTTCAAAGGAAAATTTTTTAATTGAAAAAGATTTTTTTACAGAAGTTTTTTTAAAAAATTTTTTTAAAAATTATAATTTATGGAAATCGTCAGGTTTTAATTCAATAAAAAAGAAATGGTTAAATAAAATATATAAAAAAAAAAATAAAATTGTTATTAGGTATAAAAATAAATATTTAAAAGGTAGAATTATTTCTTTACTTTCAAATGGTGGTTTAAAATTAGAAACTAATAAGAAAATTAAAGAACTTTTTTTTGGCGATCAAATTATATGAAATTTAGTAACAATACATTTTTTTTTGTTTTAGATGTTGGTAATAGCGATATTGTTATATCTTTAATAAAAAATTTTAAAATTTATAAGATAAAAAGACTGAAAACAAAAAATTTTAGAAATAATAATAAAGTTTTATTTAAAGGTTTTAATGAAATAAAGAATATTTTAAAAAACCAAAAAGAAATTGATTGTCTAATTTCTTCTGTTGTAAATGAAATAAATAAACCATTAAAATATTACTGTTCATTGATTCTAAAAAAAATACCTAAATTTGTAATATTCAATAAAGTTAAATTAAATATTAAAATTAATGTTAAGAATAAATCTCAAGTTGGAGCTGATCGATTAGTAAATACAGTTGCTATTAAATCATTATATAAAACACCAGCTTTAGTTATTGATTTTGGCACCACAACAACATTTGATATTATTGATACTAATGGTAATTACCAAGGCGGAATTATATCTCCTGGTATTAATTTGTCTTTATATAATTTGTTTAAAAAAACATCTAAATTACCATTAGTTAAAATAAAAAAAAATAATAATGTAATAGGAAAAAATACTAATGAAGCAATTCAAAACGGATTATATTGGGGGTATGTCGGTTTAGTAACTTTTTTAATAAAAAAAATACAAAAAAAATTTAAAAAAAAATTATATTGTGTATCAACAGGTGGTTTATCAAAAATGATATCTAAAGACATAAAACAAATAGATTTAGTTAATGAAAATTTAACTGTATACGGATTAATTGAAATTGTTAGATTAAATTGTAATGAATAAACAAAATAATAATTTAATAGAAACATACGTACCTCAAAATGAAATAATATTTTCTCCAATTGGCGGTGTTGGACAAATTGGAATGAATTTTTATTTATACGGAACTCAAGGTAAGTGGGTTATCGTTGATTTAGGAATAACTTTTGGTAATGCCGAAGAGACACCAGGCATTGACATTATTCTACCAAATCCTGAATTTGTAAAAAAAAATAAAAAAAATTTATTAGGTATTGTTATAACCCATGCTCATGAAGATCACATAGGAGCAGTGGGACACCTGTGGCCACAATTACAATGTCCGGTTTTTGCTACGCCATTTGCTTCTGCAGTGTTAAGAAGAAAGTTAAAAGAGTTAAAGATTAAACCAAAATTTTTAAAAACTATAGGTTTAGATAGTAATTTTAAATTGGGACCTTTTGCAATTGACGTTATTTCAACTACACATTCTATACCTGAACCTAATGCTTTAGGAATTAATACTAAATTTGGCAGTATTTTACATACCGGAGATTGGAAAATTGACCCAAAGCCACTGGTTGGTAAGAATTTCAATCAAGAGAAAATGAAATCCTTCGGAAAAAAAGGTGTTCTTGCTATTGTAAGTGATTCAACAAATTCTAATGTAGAGGGGCATTCAGGATCTGAAGAAAAATTAAGAGAAAGTTTAATTAAAATAATAAAAAAAACTTCTAATAGAATAGCAATAACAAGTTTTTCAAGTAATTTAGCTAGATTAGAAACTTTTGCTCACATAGCTAAAGAATCTGGAAGAGTTGCAGCTTTATGCGGTAGATCGCTATGGACTATGTATAAAGCAGCTATGGATACGGGATATTTAAAGAATATAAAACCTTTTTTAGACGAAAGAGAAATAATGATTTATCCAAAAGACCAGGTACTATTAATTTGCACCGGTTCACAGGGTGAGCCAAGAGCTGCACTGTCAAGAATTGCTAGTGATAATCATCAGAATATATTTCTTGAAGCAAATGATACAGTAATTTTTTCATCAAAAGTTATTCCTGGAAATGAAAGAGCAATTACAAAAGTACAAAACGAATTAAAAGAAAAAAATATAAATGTTGTTACTGAGTCTGATGAATTTGTTCATGTATCTGGCCATCCACATGTTGAAGAGTTAAAAAAAATGTACAATTGGATAAAGCCAGAAATAGTTATACCTGTTCATGGTGAATATCACATGTTAAAAAGTAATGTTGAAATAGCTCGTAAATGTGGAGTTAAAAAAGGTTTGATATTAAAAAATGGTTTATTATTAAAAGTTGCTCCTGGCGAACCAAAAGTATTAGGTTCTATTGCTTCTGGCCGTTTAATGTTAGATGGAAAAAGAATTATACCAATTAATGAAGAAGCAATTAAAAATAGAAAAAAAATGTTATATAATGGTACTATTTTAATATCTTTATTAATGAATAAAACAAACAAACTTATTTCTAAACCAGTTATTTCTAGTAAAGGTTTTTTTAATAATGAAAATATAAAAATTTATGAGAAAAATTTATTAAGTAATATTAATCCTTTTATTAAGGAACTTGGAAATAAAAATTTTATTGATGATTTACTTAAAGAAAAAATCAAATCATTTACTCATAGATTTTTTAGAAAAGCTTTAGATATGAAACCAGTTGTGCAAATACACATTATTAAAACTTAGTAAAATGTTAAAAAGATTAAATCATGTAGCAATAGTTGTCCCAGATATAAAAGAAGCAAGTAAAGTGTATAAAACTAATTTCAATGCAAATATTTCTGAGCCAAAATCATATCCAGAACATGGGGTTACAGTTGTATTTATTGAGTTAGAAAACACAAAAATAGAATTAATGGAACCTTATGGAGAAGATTCTCCAATAAAAAAGTTTTTAGAAAAAAATCCTCATGGTGGAATGCATCATATATGTATGGAGGTTGAAGATATTAATAAATCTTTAGATAGTTTAAATAATAACAAAGTAAAAATTTTAGGAACTGGTAAACCTGTTAAAGGATCACATAATAAACCAATTTTATTTTTACATCCTAAGGAATTTTGTGGAACTTTAATTGAATTAGAAGAAGAATAGTAGTGATAGAATTTCTAAAGGGCTTCTTAATTTATGTTATCATATGGTGGATAGTTGTATTTACTATATTACCAATTGGTGTAAGAAAGTCCGATAAAACTGAAAAAGGACATGCTGAAGGTGCTCCTGATAATCCGTTAATTTTAAAAAAATTTATAATTACATCTATAATTGCCTTTATTCTATGGCTTTGTGTTTTTTATATAATTAAAAAGGAAATATTTAGTTATCAATATTAAATAAATGAAAATCTCAAATTATTTTTTAAAGCCACGAAAAGACATTCCTTCAGATGCTACATTAATTTCACATAAATTAATGATAAAATCTTCAATGATAAAACAAACATCTTCTGGAATATATACATGGCTACCTCTTGGTTTAAGAGTATTAAAAGAAATAGAAGATATTGTAAGAACTACTCACGATCAATATGGTTGTCAGGAATTATTAATGCCTACAATTCAATCATCAACTATATGGAAAAAGAGCGAAAGATATGATGATTATGGTCCTGAGATGTTAAAATTTTATGATAGAAATAAAAAAGAATTATTATATGGCCCTACCAACGAGGAATTAATCACAGAAGTCTTTAAAGAATATATAAATAGTTATAAAGATTTACCTATGAACCTTTACCAAATTCAGTGGAAGTTTAGAGATGAAATTAGACCAAGATTTGGTGTTATGAGATGCAGAGAGTTCTTAATGAAAGATAACTATTCATTCGATTTAACAAAGCAAGATGCTGCAAAATCATATGATAATATGTTTAAATGTTATCTAGATATATTTAAAAAAATTGGTTTAAAAATTATCCCTGTAATGGCAGACCCTGGCGCTATTGGAGGAGATTTAAGTCATGAATTTCATTTAATTAGTGAATCTGGTGATAATAATATCTTATATGAAAAAAGAATAGGTGATATCAATAATTTAGATCATAATACTTCATTTAGTAAATTAAGAAACTTATATTCTGTAACAGAAGATGAATATAATAAAAAAAATAAATTACCACTTGATAAATTAATTAAAACAAAAGGTATTGAAGTAGGTCATATATTTTATTTTGGCACTAAGTATTCTGATAAATTAGGAGCCTATGTTTTAGATAATAAGGGAAAAAAAGTTACTGTTGAAATGGGATCTTACGGAATAGGTATATCAAGATTAGTAGCTGCTGTTATTGAATCTTCGCATGATAATAAAGGTATTATTTGGCCAAAATCTATCGCTCCTTTTAAAATAGGAATTATTAATTTAAAGCCAGAAAATAAAGATTTAAAAAAGTTTAGTGATGATATTTATAATGATTTAAAAGAATATAAAACTATTTATGATGATACTAATAATAGTCCTGGTGAAAAGTTTGCTACAATGGATTTAATCGGCATACCCTTGCAAATAATTATTGGTGAAAATTACATAAAGAATAAAACTATAGAAGTCAAAGAGAGAGAAACAAATAAAATTATAAAAATTAAATATAATAATACTAAGGATATAGTTAAATATTTATAAATTATGATTTCTAATTTTCCATCTCTTTTCATTGCGCTTAGGTATTTAAAACCAAGTAAAAAAAACACTATGGTTTCAATAATATCTTTGTTTTCTTTTTTAGGAATTGTTTTAGGTGTAGGAACTTTAATTATAGTAATGTCTGTTATGAATGGTTTTAAAATAGAGTTATTTAATAAAATAATTGGAATTAACGGCCATTTAAATATCCATTTCTATGAAAATTCTAATACAGATAATTTAAATCAATTATTAAAATCAGATAATAATATAAAATCTTTTATAAAAATAATAGATGGACAAGGTCTTATATCTTCAAAAAATATATCTACAGGAACAATTATAAAAGGAATATCTAATAATGATTTTGAGAATTTAAAACAAGATATAGATAAAATTAAAATTAAAAACGAATTACCATTTGATAATAGTACTGCAATTATTGGAACTAAGTTAAAAGAAAGATTAAATTTACAAACTGGTGATAAATTTAAATTACTTGTACCAAAATTTTCAAATACTCCATTTGGAAACATACCAAAGGTAAAAAGTTATACAGTTGGCGGACATTTTGATTCAGGCATGCATACATACGATAATAATTTAATTTTTATTAATTATTCAGATGCTAATAAATTATTTTTGACAAAAAATAATAAACCTTATATTCAAATTGAATTTAAAGAAGTTGATTATATTGACACGTTTAAAGAAGAGTTAGTAAAAAAAAATATAGAAAATTATAGAGTTTATGATTGGAGATATTCTAATGAAGCATTTTTTAATGCGATACAAACTGAAAAAAACGTAATGTTTTTAATTCTTAGTTTAATAATCCTAGTTGCTGCTTTTAACATTATTTCAAGTCTAATTATGCTAGTTAAAAATAAACAAGTAGATATAGCAATCTTAAGAACAATGGGTGCTAGTAAAAATATTATTTTAAAAATTTTTTTTCTAAATGGTGCAATTATAGGAACTTTAGGTACTTTAATAGGAACAATTTTTGGAATTTGTTTTGTATTAAATATTAATTCTCTTAGAGTTTTTTTAGAAAATTTCACTAACACTGATCTTTTTTCATCTGAGATATATTTTTTAAGTAATTTACCAGCAAAAATAGATTTCAATGAAGTTCTTTATGTAGTGATTGTTAGTTTGTTTATTTCTTTTTTTGCTAGTTTTATCCCTGCATGGAAAGCATCAAAAACAAATCCTATTGATTTAATAAGAAAAGAGTAAAACACATATGTCAATTATTTTGAAATTAAAAAATATTAATAAAACATTTATAGAACCAAGAAGAAAAATAGTGGCATTGAATTCTGTAAATTTAAATCTTACTCAAGGGCAATGTGTTGGATTATTAGGACCTTCTGGTTCAGGTAAATCCACATTGCTACAAATTGCTGGTTTATTAGACAGCCCCACTAATGGTGAAATTTTTATTAACGGAATTAAATGTAACTCACTTTCTCATGAAAAAAAAAATAATATTAGAAAAAACCATATAGGTTTTGTCTATCAAAATTTTTATTTACTTGATACTTTCTCAGCTTTAGAAAATGTAATAATACCTCAATTAATCAATGGAATAAATTTTATCGATGCAAAAAAAAGAGCAATAAAATTATTAAGTGATATAGGATTATCAAAAAGAATAAACAATAAACCTAGAGAATTATCAGGTGGTGAAAAACAAAGAGTTGCTATACTAAGAGCTGTTGCAAATAAACCAAAAATTATTTTAGCTGATGAACCTACGGGTAATTTAGATAAAAAAAATTCTGAGAATGTAATAAAAATAATTTTAAACCTTGTTAAGTTTTATAAAATATCAATTATTATTGCTACACATAATATTTCTTTAATAAAAAGATTTGATAAAATAATAAAATTATCAGAAGGTAAGGTTAATTAATTAATGGAAACGTTTGTTCATTTAAGACAATTTTCAAATTATTCACTCCTAGAAAGTTCATTTAAAATTAATGAAATTATAAGTTTATGTAAAGAAAACAAAATGCCTGCTATTTCTTTAACTGATAAACAAAATATGTTTGGAGCATTTGAGTTTTCACTAGAAGCACAAAAAAATGGTATTCAACCAATATTAGGAATAAATCTTGAATTAAATAAAATTGAAAATTTTAATAAGCCATCAAATATTTTATTGCTAATAAAAAATCATAATGGTTATAAAAATGTTATTAGTTTAATGTCAAAATTTTATAATTCTGAAGAAAATAATTTTATTAATTTTGAAGATCTTCAGAAATTTAACGAAGGATTAATTTGTTTATCTGGTGGTATTCATGGGCCGATTGGAAAGTCTGCACTATCTAATAATATTTCTTTAGCAAAGAAAATTTCTAACAAATTAAATAATATTTATAAAAATAATTTTTATATTGAATTAACTAGATCAGGTTTAGACGAAGAAAAAAATATTGAAAACTTTTTTTTATCTTTAGCAAAAGAAAATAATATTCCAATAGTTGCAACAAATAATAATTGTTTTTCTGACCCTTCAATGCATGAGGCAACAGATGCTTTAATGTGTATTAAAAATAATGATAAACTTTCAAATAATGAACGAGTTTCAATGTCAAAAGAATTTTTTTTCAAACCAAGTTCGGACATGATAAAAATTTTTAAAGATATTCCAGAATCAATTTCTAATACCTTAATAATAGCAAAAAAATGCTCATTTATGTTAGAAGCATCACAACCAAGATTACCAAAATTTTTATCTTCAGTTATTGATGAAAATAATGAATTAAAAAAATTAGCACATGAAGGATTAAATAAAAAATTTTTACAAAAAGAAACTAATAATAAAGAATATAATAAAGATAAATATATAGATAGACTAAATTATGAAATTAGCATAATTAATAAAACTGGTTACTCTGGTTATTTTCTTATTGTTTCTGATTTTATTTCTTGGGCAAAAAAACAAAATATTCCTGTTGGTCCCGGTAGAGGATCAGGAGCAGGTTCATTAGTAGCATGGACAATAGGAATTACTGATTTAGATCCTATAGAATACGGATTAATTTTTGAAAGATTTCTTAATCCTGATCGAGTTACATTGCCTGATTTTGACATCGATTTTTGTCAGGAAAAAAGAGATGAAGTTTTAAAATATGTTGTAAAAAAATATGGAAAAAAAAAGGTATCACAAATCATTACTTTTGGTTCATTACAATCTAGAAATGTAGTTAGAGATGTGGGAAGAGTTCTTCAATTACCTTATAATCAAGTTGATAGTATAGCAAAAATAATTCCTTATAATCCAGCAAATCCAATCTCTTTATCTGAAGCAATAGAAAACGAAGATAAATTAAAGGAGATGAAAAAAGATGACGACTCTATATCGAAACTTTTAAATATAAGTTTAAAGTTAGAAGGGTTATATCGTCATGCATCAACTCATGCAGCTGGTATAGTTATTGGTGATGAAGATTTAGATAAAATAATTCCTTTTTATAAAGACGATCCAAAAACAGGGTTACCTGTAACACAATTTTCTATGAAATTTATTGAAGATGCTGGCCTTATTAAATTCGATTTTTTAGGTTTAAAAACTCTTACTATTATTAACAAAACATGCGAACTAGTTAATAAAAATAAAAATAATATAGATCTTAATAAAATATCACTGGATGATAATAATACTTTTAACCTATTAAAAAAAGGTAACACCATAGGTTGCTTTCAATTAGAAAGTAAGGGTGTCAGAGAATATCTTAAAAAATTAGTGCCTGATAGATTCGAAGATATTATAGCCATGATTTCTTTATATAGACCAGGTCCTATGGAATATATAGAAAACTATATTAATAGAAAGCATGGAAAAGAAGACATTATATATTTGCATCCAAAACTAGAACCTGTCTTATCTGAAACTTATGGAATAACAATATATCAGGAACAAGTCATGAAAATTGCTCAGATCATTGCAGGATTTTCTTTATCTGAAGCTGATACTTTAAGATGGGCTATGGGTAAAAGAAAAAGATCATTAATGGCATCTTTAAAAAAATCTTTCGTTGAAGGTTGTGTTAAAAATAACGTTAAACATCATCAAGCAGAGACTATTTTTAAGCAAGTAGAAACATTTGCAGGATATGGATTTAATAAATCTCATGCTGCTGGATATGCTTTGATTGCTTATCAAACTGCTTTTTTAAAAGCTAACTTCCCTGTAGAGTTTATGACAGCATCAATGAATTATGAATTGAATAATACTGATAAAATAAACCGATATTTAGAAGATCTTAAAAGTATGAATATTAATATTTTAAAACCTAATATTAATTTTTCTAAAAGTATATTTAATATTGAAATATCAAATAATAAAAAGAGTATAAGGTACGGATTAACAGCTTTAAAGAATGTTGGAAGTAGTAGTACCTCAAAAATTGTTAATGAAAGAATTAAAAACGGAAAGTTTAAGGATATAAATGATTTTTGTAAAAGATTAAATGATGAAAATATTAATATCAGACAATTAGAATTTTTAATTAAATCAGGTTCATTTGATGATTTAGAAAGGAATAGATCTAAATTATTTAATAATGTTAATAAAATAGTTCAAGTAGTTAGAGATAATGGCAAGAATCTTAATCAGGAGAATTTGTTTATGGATACTTCTGACAGTGGAAATGTAATAAATTTTGATTTTAAAACTAAAGAGTGGGGCAAATCTGTTGAACTTAATAATGAGTATGAAGCTTTAGGATTTTATTTAACCCAACACCCTTTGGAAGATTTTAAAGTTTTTTTAAAAAAAAATAATTTTTTAACTTATCAAGATATAGAAAATTCAATTGTTAATTTAAAGAATGATGAAAAAAGATTTTATAAGATTGCAGCTTTACCTGTGGATATGAAAGAAAGAACATCAAAAAAAGGTAATAAGTATGCTTACGTTCAATTTTCTGACAATACTGCAAATTTTGAAGCTATAGTATTTTCAGATATTTTAAATACTTCTAGTGAACTAATTAAAAATCATAATTTACTTTTAATTACATTGGAGGTTTCTAAAGAAGAAAACAATATTAGTTTAAGGGTACAAGATGTTATTAGTTTGAAAAAATTTATAAACGAAAGTAGTAATAAAATAAATATATTAATTGATGAAAAAATTGATTTAAAAAATTTAAAAAATAATTTAGATAAGTACAAATCAGAAGAAGGTTCAAAAGTAAATTTATTAATAAATAGAAAAAATAAATTAATTAATATTTCTATTAAAGGTAAATACGATTACTTTAATATTATAAATAATAAGATGAAAGAAATTAAACTTTTGAATTAATTTTCTTGTAATTGTTCAATTTTGTTATAAAACTTTCAGATAAATATTTTTTTTATGAATGTAAACTTTAAATTAAGAGATTTATTAGAAGCAGGCATGCATCTTGGTCATAAGACCAATAAATGGAATCCTAGTATGGATAAGTATATTTATGGATCACAGGACAATATTCATATAATAGACTTAAGAAAAACTGTATTGCTATTAAATACAGCTTTAGAATTTTTAGATAATATTGCAAAAAATAAAGGATTAATATTATTTATTGGTACAAAATCTCAAGCAAGTAATATAGTAAAGAAATATGCTGTCGAATGTAAACAATTTTACGTTAACAAAAGATGGTTAGGTGGGATGTTAACAAATTGGTCAACAATATCTAATTCATTAAATTCATTAAATTCACTAAATAAAAAAGTATCTAATGTAGAATTAAAGTTAAAAAAGAAGGAAATTTTGCAAATGAATAGACAAATAGAAAAAATAGAAAAATATTTGGGTGGATTAAAAGATATGGGTAATACTCCTCAAGCAATATTTGTTGTTGATGTTATAAAAGATGCTATTGCTGTAACTGAAGCAAATAAATTAAAAATACCTGTTATCGGAATATTAGATACTAATTCTTCACCTAAAGGTATAGATTATCCTATTCCTGGTAATGATGATTCAAGAAAGTCAATTGAGTTAATATGTTCTTTAATATCAAAAACTATTTTAAAATCTAGTAATAAAGTAGATGTGAAAAAAGAAGTAATAAAAAGTACTAGTGCAAAAATACCAACAAAAAAAGAAGTTAACCAAAAAATTAAAAATAAAAAAAAAAATAAATGAATAAAATTTCAACAAGTGATATCAAAAAATTAAGAGATCTCACTGGAGCTGGATATTTAGATTGTAAAGAAGCTTTAGATAAGTCTGAATATGATTTGGATAAAGCCACTGACTACTTAAGAAAAAAAGGAATAACATCGGCACAAAAAAGGTCAGATAGAACTGCTAACGATGGATTAGTAGCTATATCAATTAATGATTCAAATAGTCAAGCAAGTGTTATAGAAATAAATTCAGAAACAGACTTTGTTGCTAGAAATGAAAATTTTCAAGAATTTGTTATAAATTTATCTAAATTAAATCTCAATAATAAAGGTGATATGGATAAATTAGTTAATTCAGAATATATAAATAGTAAAGATAAGGTTTCTGATGTTTTAACTAATCTAATTTCAACGATAGGCGAAAATTTAACTATAAAAAGATGCGCTTATATTGAAAATAGTGAAGGATTTATAGGAACTTATATACACAATGTAGAAAAAGATAATATGGGAAAAATAGGCGTATTATTGTCAGTTAAAACAGATATAAAATTTGATTTAATTAATGATTTTTTAAAAAAATTATGTATGCATATAGCTGCTTCCAACCCTATTTCTATTAATATTTCTGATGTCAATGAAGACTTGTTAAAAAAAGAAAAAGAATTTCAATTGGAAGAAATTAAAAAAAGTGGCAAAGATGAGTCTATACAAGAAAAAATGTTAGAGGGAAAAATCAAAAAATTTTTTAGCGAAGTTGTTTTTTTAGAACAAAGCTTTGTTATGGATGAAACTATAAAAATTAAAAATCTTATAGAAAAAACATCTAAAGATTTAAATGGAACTATAGAAATAAAAGAATTTGTTCGATTTAAGATTGGCGAATAAATATAATAAAAATCAATAAAAAAATGGTTAGTAAAATTAAATATAAAAGAGTTTTACTAAAATTATCTGGAGAAGCGTTATTAGGTAATAAATTACATGGAATTGATGAAAAAATTGTATCTTTTCTAGCCGATGAAATAAAGAAAGTTTATCAAAAGAAAATTCAAATAAGTTTAGTTATTGGAGGAGGAAATATTTTTAGAGGTACTGATGCGATTTCGGTAGGCATAGAAAGAACCACAGCAGATTATATGGGAATGCTTGGAACATTAATAAATTCTTTAGCATTGCAAAATGCTCTTGAAAAAAAAAATATACCAACACGAGTATTATCTTCTATTCCTGTTCCAGCAGTCTGTGAGTCTTATATAAGAAGAAGAGCAATAAATCATTTACAAAAGAATATAGTTATTATATTTGCAGCAGGGACAGGCAATCCATATTTTACCACCGACACTGCTGCTGCTCTTAGAGCTTCTGAAATATCTGCTGATATTATTCTTAAAGCAACAAATGTAGACGGAGTTTATTCTGATGATCCTAAAAAGAATAAGAATGCAAAAAAATTTATAACAATTAAATATTCAGAAGTATTATCGAAAAATTTGAAGATTATGGATGGCTCTGCTATTGCTTTAGCACGAGATAATAAGATTCCTATTATTGTATTTCCAATTAAAAAAAAAAATGCTTTTTTAAATGCTATATTAAATAAGGTAAAATATACAATAATAAAATAGTTATATGCCAATATCTGTAGATGAAATAAAAAGTAAAATGGAAAATACTTTAAAAATTTTCCACGATGAATTAGGCAGATTAAGAACAGGAAGAGCGACACCTTCACTTTTAGAACCTATTTATGTTGATGCTTATAATTCTAAAATGAAAATATCCGAACTCGCTACTGTTAACGCTCCTGAACCTAAATTATTAACTGTTCAAGTATGGGATAAATCAATGGTAGCAAATGTTGAAAAATCAATAAGAGACTCTGAATTAGGTTTAAATCCTAATACTGATGGTCAATTAATAAGAGTTCAATTACCCGATTTAACTGAAGAAAGAAGATTAGAGTTAACCAAAGTAGCTTCTAAATTTGCAGAAGATTCAAAAATATCTATTAGAAATATAAGAAGAGATGCTATGGATAAAATAAAAGAAGATCAAAAAAATAATACAATATCTGAAGATGAACAAAAATCTATGTCTGATAATATTCAAGAAATAACCGATGAAAAAACAAAAGAAATAGATGCGGTAATTGAAAATAAAAAAAAAGAAATTATGCAGATTTAATGATTAGTAAATCTAAAAAAAAATTTATTTTACCAAAGCATGTAGCAATTATTATGGATGGTAATAATAGATGGACAAAAAAACATAAATTAAAGGGATTTAAAGGACATGAAAAAGGAATAGACGCTATTCAAAACGCTGTTGACGCATCTAAGTTATATAACATCAAATTTTTAACATTATTTAGTTTTTCATCTGAAAATTGGACAAGACCAAAGAATGAAGTGAACTTTTTAATGAATTTGTTAAGAAAATATTTAAAAAATAAAATAGAAGATTTAATGAAAGATAATATTTCAATTAAAATGATTGGTGATAAAAAGAAATTACCAAAAGATATTGTAAAAAAAATCAATTTTTATGAAAAAAGAACAGAAAAAAACACGTCTCTTAATTTAATATTTGCTTTAAATTACGGAAGTAGAAATGAAATTACAATTGCTGTAAAAGATATTGTAAAAAAATTCATTACTAAAAAAATAAAAATTAATGAAGAATCTATTTCATCACATTTATTTACTAAAAATTTTCCAGATCCTGATTTATTAATTAGAACAAGTGGTGAAAAAAGATTAAGTAATTTTTTATTATGGCAATTAGCATATACAGAATTAGTATTTTTAGATGTTTTATGGCCAGATTTTAAGAAAAGACATTTTGTAGAATCCTTAAATCAATATTCTAAAAGAGTAAGAAGATATGGATCTAGATAAAAACATTAAATTAAGTAATAATTTTTTAAAAAGAACTTACACAACCTTTTTATTATTACCTTTATGTATTTACATTTTTTTTTATAGTAATTTATTTTCTTTTTTTATTATTTTTACCGCAACATTTTTTTTAGCTAAAGAATGGTTTAATATTACTCAGAAAATAAATAACAATTATTTTTTTTTATTCTTTTTTTTAATTTTTTTAAATTTAGTTTTTTCTTTAAATACTAATTTTTTTTTTAGCATTATTTTAACTTTTATTATTTCTTTTTTGTTTTTATCTAATATTTTTTTTAAAAAATTAAATTTTAATAATTTATCGTGGTTAACATGTGGATTTATATTTATAACCGTACCATTAATAATTTTATTTAATATTAAAACATTAGAAAACGCTAATAACTTACTTTTATTATTATTAATAATTGTTGTAGCGACTGACATATTTTCATATTTTTTTGGTAAATTAATTAAAGGTCCAAAAATTTTTCCTATTTTAAGTCCTTCTAAAACTTATTCTGGAACTTGCTTAGGAATTATATTTGGTACTTTTTTTGGTTCTTTATATTTTTTTTATTATTTAGATTTAAATAATATTTTTGTAATTAGTTTATTTTCTTTTTTTATATCTATTTTTACATTATTTGGTGATTTGTTTATATCTAAACTAAAAAGAACATTTAATGTTAAAGATTCTGGTTCTATATTACCTGGTCATGGCGGTTTATTAGATAGATATGACTCTCTTAGTTTTGGTCTTATTGCATTATTTTTATTACAATATTTCTTTTAATTAATAAATGAAAACTAAACAAACAATATCAATTTTAGGTTCTACTGGTTCAATCGGTACAAATACTGTTGATGTTATAATGTCAAAAAAAAATAATTATTCTATCTATTCATTATCTTCTAAAAATAATGTAAGTTTGTTAAGTAAACAATCATCTATATTAAAACCAAAAATTGTAGCCATTCAAAATAAAGAAAAGTATAAACAGCTAAAAAATAATTTATTTGGAAAAAAAATTAAAATATTAGCTGGAGAAGAAGGCGTTATAGAGTGTACAAATACAAAAGTTGATACTGTTGTTGCTTCAATAGTTGGTATCGCAGGTTTAAAACCAACTTTAAATTCTATAAATAATTGTGAAAAATTATGTTTAGCTAATAAAGAATGTTTAGTATCTGCTGGTAAATTTTTTATGGATAAAATTAATAAATCTAAATGTAAATTATTACCATTAGATTCTGAACATAATGCAATTTTTCAATTATGTGATTTTAAAAAATCAAATAATGTTGATTCTATAACTTTAACCGCTTCAGGTGGTCCGTTTAGAAAATATAATTTCAAACAATTAAATAATGCAACACTAAAGAATGCTTTGAATCACCCAAATTGGACGATGGGTAACAAAATAACTATAGATTCAGCTACATTAATGAATAAAGCATTTGAAATAATTGAAGCTTATTATTTATTTAACCTTAATTTAAATCAAATTAAAGTAATAGTGCATCCTGAATCAATAATACATAGCATGGTTAATTTTGCTGATGGTTCTACAAGCGCTTTATTAGGTCACCATGATATGAGAATACCGATTTTTTATGCATTAAATTGGCCAGAAAGAAAATATTATAATATAAAAAATATTGATTTACTAAAAATCAAAAAATTTACATTTGAAAAACCTAATAAATATTTAAATCAATCAATTGAACTAGCTTACTATGTTTTAAAAAAAGGCAATGCATATCCTTTAATTTTCAATGCATCTAATGAAATAGCTGTAAAATATTTTTTGGAAAAAAAAATAAAGTTTTTGGATATTTTAAAAATAGTAAAAAAAATGTTATCAATGAGTAATAATTATAAAATTAAATCTATTAAAGACATTTTTAATATAGATAATGAAATACGTGTTATTACAGAAGATTTTATAAATAATTCAAATGGAAATATTAGGTAGTATTTTTTTTTATTTTTTTTCGTTTCTAGTAGTTTTATCAATTATAGTTTTTGTTCATGAATTTGGTCATTACTACGTTGCTATATTAAATAAAGTTAAAGTAGAAGTTTTTTCAATTGGTTTTGGAAAAGAATTTTTTGGCTGGACCGATAAGAGAGGTACTCGTTGGAAAGTATGTTTTTTACCTTTTGGAGGCTATGTTAAGATGTTCGGTGAGGAAAATTTCTCATCAAAAAAAAAAGTTCCTTTACGTTTAATGAAATATTCCTTTAGTGAAAAAAAAATATATCAAAGGTTTCTTATTGTTTTAGCAGGACCACTTGCTAACTTTATATTTGGAATTTTTGGCTTTGCATTAATTTATACATTAATTGGTAAGACATTAATACCTCCTGTAATTAATAATGTTGAAAATAATAGTCCTGCTTACACTGCTGGCTTAATTAAGGATGATAAAATAATTAAAATTGATAATGAAAACATAAAAAATTTTAATGATATTGGAACAGCTATCAATTTATATAAAAAAGATGAATTTACTTTTAATGTTTTAAGAAATGAAAAAATTTTTTATATAAAAATAAAACCAAAATACGTAGAAGAAGATTTTTACGGTCAAATTAGAAAAGTTGCTAAAATTGGTATTAGTTCATATGAACCAATTTTTAAAAAATATTCATTTTTTGATTCATTATATTTAGGTACTCAGTCTACTTATCAGATATGTTCGTTAACAATGAAAGCACTTCATCAAATGATTATCGGTAAAGGATCAGTTGATGATTTGGGAGGCCCTGTTAAGATTGCACATTTTTCAGGTAAAATGCTAGAACAGGGGCTCTTATCCTTTATTAATTTAATAATATTGTTATCTATTAGCATTGGTTTAATTAATTTATTTCCAATACCTATGCTTGATGGAGGACACTTGGTTTTATATACTATAGAAGCAATTATAGGCAAACCTCTTAATAAAAATATTCAAGAAAAAATATTTAAATTTGGATTTGCTATTATAATTACATTAGCTTTACTTTTAACTTATAATGATATAATTAATTTGTTTAAATTCTAACAGCAAGAAAATGAATCATAGATTAAATTTATTCTTTTTTTTATTAATATTTTCTATATTTTTTTTTAATAATAATTCTTATTCAAATACTCAAAGGAATATTGAAATCAAAGACATTATTGTTAAAAACAATCAAAGAATTGATACAGAAACGATAATATCTTATTTGAATATTGATCCAGGCGATCCAGTTAATTATCAAATATTAAATAGAAAACTTAAAGAAATGTACAAATTAGGCTTATTTGCAGATATAAAACTTAGAGTTTCAAATCAAAATTTAATAGTTTTAATAAAAGAAAACCCGATGATTAATAATGTTAATTTTTTAGGAAATAAAAAATTAAAAGAAGATAATTTAAGAGAAGAAATTCAATTGAAATCTAGAAATGTTTTTCAAAAAAAAGCACTTCAAGATGATCTAACTATAATAAGAGACTTATATAAAAGATCAGGTTATTTTTCTGCAAAAATTGAACCAAATATATCAAAATTATCTCAAAATAGGATTGATGTAACTTTTAAAATTAATGAAGGAGATAAAACTAAAATTAAAGGAATAAAATTTTTAGGAAATAAAATTTTTTCTGATAAAAGATTAAAATCAATAATTTCAACAAAGGAGTCAAAACTTTGGAGAATTTTATCTTCCGGAGACATTTATGATCCTGATAGAGTTAATTACGATAAGGATTTATTAAGAAGATATTATTTACAAGAAGGATATGCTGATTTTAAGATTATATCTGCTGTTGCAGAGTTAACTAAAAATAAATCTGGTTTTTTTATTACTTATTCTGTTGATGAAGGTGAAAGATATAATTTTGGTAAAGTAACCATAGATAATAAAAATTATCAAGAAATGAAAAATGAGGTAATCGTTAAATTAATTAAAAATTTAGAAGGTAGTAAGTACAATATTGATAAATTAGACGAAGCTATCAAAAGCATAAAAGAATATGGAGGAAATTTTGGTTATGCTTTTTTAACTGTTAGACCAAATTTAAAAAGAGATACAAATACAAAAAAAATAAACGTGACAATTCTTATAGATAAAGCAAAAAAAATCTATGTAAGTAGAATTGATATAAAAGGTAATAATAGAACTAGAGATAGAGTTATTAGAAGAGAAATGAAATTTAATGAAGGAGATGCTTTTAGTAATGAAAAACTTAAAAGATCTGAAACAAGAATAAGAAATTTAGGATTTTTTAATGTAGTTAAATCTGAGTCTAAACAAACAGACAAAAAAGATAGAACTGACATAATTTTTAATGTTGATGAAAAACAGACGGGATCGTTTTCGGTGGGTGGAGGTTTTTCAACTACTGGTGGAGCATTAGCAAATGTTGGAATTGAAGAAAAAAATTTTTTAGGTAAAGGGCAAGATTTAAGAGCCAAATTAACTGTTTCTGAAAGAGCAACTCAAATAGATTTTGGATTTACTGAGCCTTATTTTTATAATAAAGATATAGCCTTGGGTTTAGATATTTTTAAAACAAAGACAACTTATGCTGATGAAAGTTCTTTCGATAATGATACTCTAGGTGCTGGTGTTAGATTTGGATATATGATTACTGAAAGGTCAAGACATTCATGGAATTATACATATAAAGACGAAACTATTGAAGGAGTAAAGTCAGAAGCTTCAGATTTCGTTAATAATCAAAAAGGATCTTATTCCACTTCTTCTATTTCACATCATTTAACTTATTACGGTATAAATGATAGATTAGAGCCAACCAAAGGAACAAGTTTTCAATTTTCTAATAAATTAGCAGGATTAGGTGGAACGGTAAGTTTTTTTAAAAGTGATTTTAAACATAGTTCTTTTTATTCAATTACTGAAGATTATGTTGCTTCTATTCATACAAAAGGTGGTTATATTTTTGGCTATAATGACGATAAAGTAAAACTTAAAGATAGATACTTTATGGGAGGCGATTCTTTCCCAGGATTTGAGCAAGCTGGAATTGGTCCTCGAGACACTACTTCTCCTAACAAAGATGCTTTAGGTGGGAATATAGTATACTCGGTAAAAACAGAACTTAAGGTTCCTATTCCTGGAGTATCTCCTCAATTAGGTATAAGTGGTGCTTTTTTTGGTATTGCTGGAGCTGTTACTGAGATTGACGAAACTGGAGGAGGTAAAATAAAAGATGATTCTAACCCTAGAGTTTCCGTTGGTTTTGGTGTACAATGGAAATCTCCTTTCGGCCCTGTGAGACTTGATTTTGCTCATGCGGTTATGAAAGAGGATTATGACAGAACACAATTTTTTAAATTTAATTTTGGAGCAAATTTTTAATCATGAAAATATATAAATTTATTATCACATTAATTTCTTTTACTTTTTTATTTACATCTGCTTTTGCTGAAAACAAAATTGCGACTTTAGATGTTGTTCAATTATTAAAAGATTCAAAAGCTGCAATTAGCATGAAAGATCAATTAAATGTTGTTGCAAAGAAATTTACTGAAGAAGATCAAAAAACACAAAAGGAAATTCAAAAGCAAGAAGAAGAGCTATTAAGACAAAAGTCAACCTTAACTCCTGAAGCATTCTCTGATAGAAAGAATACTTTTGAAAAAAAGGTTATTGAATTTAATAAAAATAGTCAAAATAAAAGAAAAGCACTAGCTAAAGCTGAAAAGCAAGCTGTTAATCAGATAGAAGAAGAGGTTGAAAAAATTGTTAAAGAAATTATAGATAATGAAAAAATAACAGCTGTCTTTAGAAATTCAGCAGTTATTTTATCTGATACATCTATAGATATTACGCAAAAAGTTGTAGATGAATTGAATAAAAAATTGAGTAGTGTTAAAGTTGATGTAGCACCTTAATTATTTATGGCAGATCCGAAATTTTTTCCAAAAAGTAAAAAACTTACTTTGCATGAAATTTCAAAGTTAACAAAAATTTCTTTGCCTAAAACTATTGATAATAAAAGAGTTTTTTTAGATATTGCAGGTCTTGATATTGCTTCTAAAGATCATATAAGTTTTTTAGATAATATTAATTATCTTGATCAATTTAAAAAATCTAAAGCAGGAGCTTGTTTCTTTAAAAAAGATTTTATGGATATAGCTCCTAAAAACATGATACCTTTAATTAGTAATAACCCTTATCATTCGTTCGCTATAATCGCAAATGCATTTTACCCATTAAAAGACATAACTGCTGGAGTTCATCCTAAAGCACATGTTGAAAGTAGTGTTAAATATGACGAAACAGTTCAAATAGGTCCAGGTGCAGTTGTATCTAGCAATGTGACTTTAGGAAAAAATTGTTTAATCGGAGCAAATTCAGTAATTTTATCCGGAGTTGTTATTGGTGAAAATACTATAATTGGCCCTAACTGCACTATTGCTTATTCTATAATAGGTTCCAATGTAAAAATTCATAATGGTGTTAGAATAGGCCAGGATGGATTTGGATTTGCACAAAATGAAAATATTAGTTTAAAGATACCGCAACTTGGAAGAGTTTTAATAAAAAATAATGTAGAAATTGGAGCAAATTGCTCAATTGATAGAGGCACAGGTCCAGATACAATAATAGGTGAAGGTAGTAAATTAGATAATTTAGTTCAAATTGGTCATAATGCTGTTTTAGGAAAAAATTGTATTTTAGTTGCTCAATCAGGAGTTTCAGGAAGTACTACAATTGGAAATAATGTTATAATTGGTGGCCAAGTTGGAATTGCTGGTCATTTAAAAATAGGAAATAACGTAAAAATTGCTGCTAAAACTGGCGTTATGAAAAATCTCGAGGATAATTCGATTGTTGGAGGTTGCCCTTCAGTTCCTATAAATGATTGGCATAGACAAACAATTGCTTTAAAAAAATTGATAAAAAAATAATGGCAAATAAAGAAATATTATTAAAAGATATTAAAAAATTAATACCTCACAGAGAGCCAATGTTGCTTATAGATAAGGTAAAAATTATAAAGCCTTTTGAAAGTGCTATAGGATATAAAAAAATAAAAAATAATGATCATTATTTTAAAGGACATTTTCCAAAAAAACCTATTATGCCTGGAGTTTTTATTATAGAAGCTTTAGCGCAAACAGCATCAGTTCTTGTTATGCATTCTTTAAAAATGACATCTGATAATAAACTTGTTTATTTTATGAGTTTAGAAAATGCAAAATTTAGAAAACCAGTACTCCCAAATTCTAATCTTCTTTTAAATGTAAAAAAAGTTCAGCATAGAGGTCTTGTTTGGAAATTTTCTGGAGAAGCTAAAGTAAAAAATAGCAGAGTTGCTGATGCAACTTATTCAGCAATGATTGTTAAGTAGCAATTTGTAACAATCAGTTAATTGATTTTTTTTTTCATATATCTATTTTTCAATTGAATGAATAATATACACAAAACTTCAATAATTGATAAGTCGGCCAAACTAGGAAAAAATGTTACTATTGGTCCTTTTTCAATAATAGGACCTAATGTTATAATTAAAAATAATGTAAAAATACACTCACAAGTAAATATTCAAGGCCATACTATAATTAATGATGGTAATGAAATTTTTCCTTTTGCTTCAATAGGAACTATTCCTCAAGATTTAAAATATCATGGAGAAAAATCGAAACTAATTATTGGTAAAAATAACACAATAAGAGAACATGTAACAATTAATCCTGGAACAAAAGGCGGAGGTTTAATGACTAAAATTGGTAATAATTGTTTATTAATGGTTGGATCTCATGTAGCACATGATTGTTACTTAGGAAATAACGTTATAATGGCTAACAATGCTACTCTTGCTGGACATGTAAGAATTGATGATTTTGCAATTATAGGTGGTTTATCAGCTGTACATCAATATGTAAGAATTGGTAAACACGCTATGATAGGTGGAATGTCAGGAGTAGAGAATGATGTTATACCATTTGGTTCAGTAATGGGTAATAGAGCACATCTTTCAGGTTTAAATATTGTTGGTTTAAAACGTAGAGGGTTTAACAGAAAGCAAATTCATGATTTAAGAACTGCTTTTAGATTAATTTTTTCAATTGAAGGTACCGCATTTGAACGATTAAAAGATGCAATAAAAATTTATAAGAAAAATAAAGTCGTTATGGATATAGTCAAATTTATAAAAAATAAATCTTCTTCAAGAGCTATATGTCAACCAAAACAAAAAAATAATGCTTAATAATATTGCTATTATTTCTGGTTCAGGAAAATTACCTTTTCAAATTGCAAATTATTTTAAAAAGATAAAATTAAAATTTATTGTAATTTCTATAAAAGGTTTTTCCGATGTAAATCTATATAAGAAATTTAATGTATATTCATTAAGAATGGGTCAAGGTTATAAAGCCATAAAGATTCTTAAAGAAAACAATATTAAAAATATAATCTTTTTAGGTGGTTTAGATAGACCAAGTTTAAAAACTTTAAGACCGGATTTTTGGACTTTTTTTAAAGTTTTTAGTTTTATTTTTTTTAAGAAAACCGATGACGTAATTTTACGAAATGTAATATCAATATTTGAGAATGAAGGATTTAAGGTAATAGGGCTATCTAATATTACGAATAAATATTTTCTTAAAAAGGGTATTTATGGCTATTTAAAAAATGTCCCTAATAAAGATAAATTTATAATTAATAAATTTTTACTTAAAACTCTAAATTGGACTATTAAAGATGTAGGACAATGTGTAATTACATCAAAAAATAATATACTTTTCAAAGAAGATAGAAAAGGGACTGATAATTTAATTAATAAATCAATTAAATCTAGTAAAAACAGCTATTTATTTATTAAAGTTAAAAAATTACATCAAGATACTAGAGTAGATCTTCCGACTTTTGGTTTAGATACATTAAAAAAATTAGTAAAAACAAATATTAAATACATCATTCTTAATTCAGATTATACGGTGATATTAGATAAACAAATAGTTATAAACTATTTAAAAAAGTATAAAAAAACACTTTTATCTGTTGATATAAATCATTCAAACAAAGGAAAAATTAACTTTAAGTATGAAAAGTAATAAATTAATAAAGATTTATATTATAGCTACAGAACCATCAGGAGACGTAATTGGTTCAAATTTAATAAAATCATTTAAAAAAGAAAAAGATATTAACGTCAGATTTTATGGCGTAGGGGGACATAAAATGATTAAATCTGGCTTAGTTAAAAGCTTGTTCCCTATAGAAGAGTTATCTATTTTTGGTCTATTTGAAGTTTTTCCAAAAATTTACAAAGTTTTTAAATTATTAAAAAAGACAGAAAATGATTTGTTACAAAAAAAACCAAATTTTTTAATTACTATAGATAGTCCAGACTTTAATTTTAGAATTTTAAAAAGAATATCAAACAAAATACCTTTAATAAAAAAAATACATTATGTTGCTCCAACTGTATGGGCTTGGAGAAGTGGTAGAGCCAAACACTTGGCTAATTATGTTGATAAGTTGATTACAATACTACCATTTGAAAAAAAATATTTTACTAAGTATCATTTAGAAACTAAATTTGTAGGTCACCCTGTATTTGATTTAAATAATAGTAAAAAAGTTAATATAAAAAACTTATATAAAAAATATAATATAAAAAAAAATACTTATGTTATTTCATGTTTACCAGGAAGCCGTTTATCAGAATTAAAAAGAAGTTTACCAGTTCTTATTAAATCAATGCAATTACTTAAAGAAAAAACAAAAAAAAATATACATATTCTTTTTTATATACTTCCACACTTAATAAAATCTTTCCAAAAATTTAAATTTAATTTTAATTATTCTTTAGTAGTAGAAAAAGATAAATATAAGTGTTTTAAAATAAGCGATGTTGCAGTATCTACATCTGGTACCGCTGCGCTAGAATTAAGTTATTTTAAAATACCAACTATTGTTATTTATAAATTAAATTTATTTTCTTATTTTTTAGCAAAAATTTTTGTAAGAGTTAAATATGCAAATTTACTAAATATTATTGAGAAAAAATATATAATTCCCGAATTTTTGCAATTCAAATGCCGACCAGATTTAATATCTTTTGAATTACTAAAATTATTAAGTAATAAAAATTATTCAAAAAAACAAATATCTAATGCTCAAAAAGCTTTAAATAAATTAAGAAGCAATAATAAGCTTCCTAGTGTCAATGTTGTTAAGGAAATAATTTAGGATTTTTGGTAATTATTTTTAATTATTGAAGAAATTTTTTTAATTATAGAACTTTTTTTTTGTCGTTTATCAAGTTCTATATAGTCTCTTTTATTGTAGCCTGTGTAAAGTTGTCTAGGTCTTGATATTTTTCTAGTAGGGTCTTCTATCATTTCTTTCCAGTGAGCAACCCACCCAACTGTTCTTGCAACAGCAAAAACCGCTGTATACATTGAAAGTGGAAAACCAAGCGCCCAAAGTAAAATTCCTGAATAAAAATCTACATTAGGATAAAGTTTTTTTTTAATAAAATATTTATCATTTAATGCAGCATCTTCTAAATCTAAAGCTATTGCTAGAAATTGATTATTTTTTCTACCTAGTTCATTTAAAACGTTATGGCACGCATCTCTCATTACAGCGGCTCTTGGATCATAGTTTTTATATACTCTGTGACCAAATCCCATTAATTTAAATGGATCATTAGGATCTTTTGCTCTTTCAACAAAGTCTTTTATTTTTGCATTCTTTTTTATTTTTAGAAGCATATTCATAACAGCCTCGTTAGCACCTCCATGAGCAGGACCCCATAATGAAGCAATACCAGCTGCTACACATGCAAAAGGATTGGCTCCTGAAGAGCCAGCTAATCTTACAGTTGAAGTAGATGCATTTTGTTCATGATCAGCGTGTAAAATTAGTAATTGATTCATTGCTTTAGTTATAACTGGATTTGATACATAATCCTCACAAGGCGTTGCGAATGTCATTCTCATAAAGTTTTCTGCATACGTTAAAGAATTGTTTGGATATATTACTGGTTGTCCTAATGAATATTTATATGCCCAAGCAGCTATAGTTGGCATTTTTGCAATTATTCTATGTGTTGAAATTAATCTTTGTTTATGATTTGAAAAATCTTCACTATCTCTGTAGAAAGCAGATAAAGCTCCAACAGTTCCAACCATTACAGCCATTGGATGTGCATCTCTTCTAAAACCTTGAATAAAGGTTTTCATTTGTTCATGTAACATTGTGTGATAACGAATATTCTTTTCAAATTTTTCTTTTTGTTTTTTATTTGGAAGCTCGCCATGAAGTAATAGGTAGGAAGTTTCCATAAAATCTGCATGTTTTGCTAATTCTTCAATTGTGTATCCTCTATGTAACAAGATACCCTTATCTCCATCAATAAAAGTAATTTTAGACTCACAGCTGCCAGTGGATAAGTAGCCAGGATCAAAAGTAAAATGTCCTGTTTCTTTATATAAATCTCTTACATCTATTACATTAGGACCTTCTGTAGACTCTATTATAGGCAAGCTAATTTTTTTATTACTTGATATTGCGATCTCTATTTTTTTATTTACTTTTTTATCCATTTATAAAATATTCTAATCTTTTTTTTATCTCATTATAACCAAGAATTTCCATTATATCATATATTCTAGGACTAACATCTAAACCTGTGATCATTGCTCTTATATATTGGATAATATCTGATAGTTTCAAACTTTTTTCTACAAGAAATTTAGATATTACTTCTTCAATTTTTTGTTTTTTAAAATCATTTTCAATTTTTTCTAATACATTTAAAAGATCTTTAAATACATCTTTATTTAATTTATTTATATTTTTTTGAGCTTTTTTCGATATAGATATAGGAAATTTACTGCAATAAAATAATGACATTTCAGCTAATTGATTAAGATCGCGAGATCTTGATTTAATATCGTTTAACCCAAGGTTTAGTCTTTTTGTTGTAGTTTCGTCAATATTTATTTGGTACTTATTTTTATAGTAAGATTCTAAAAAATTAACTATTTCTTCATTATTTAATTCCTTTATGTAATGACTATTTACACTTATTAATTTGTCATTATCAAATTTAGCCGGAGATTTTCCTATTTTTTCTAACGTAAACCATTTAATTGCATTTTCTAGAGAAATGATTTCTTCATCGCCGTGACTCCATCCTAAACGAAGCATATAATTAATTAATGCGTTAGGTAAAATTCCATTATTTTTATATTCTTCCACATCTATAGCACCATGTCTTTTAGACATTTTACTTCCATCAGGACCATGAATTAAAGGTATGTGAGCTGTTTTAGGTTTATCCCATTTCAATGCATCATAAATTATGTTTTGTCTAAATGTGTTTGTAAGATGATCATGGCCTCTTACAATATGTGTTACTTCCATATCATGATCATCTGCAACAACTGATAACATATATGTTGGAGTTCCATCAGATCTCATAATTATAAAATCATCCATTTCTTCATTAGAAACTTTAATTGATCCTTGAATAATATCATTTATTGTTGTTTCGCCTTCAATTGGCGCTTTAATTCTTATAACAGGATCAATATTTTTAGGTCCATCTTCAGGTTTTTTTTCTCTCCACATCCTATTATATCTGTAAGGTTTTTTTAATGCTTTAGCTTCTTCTCTCATCTTATTTAAATCATCTTCTGAACAAAAACATTTATAAGCCAAACCTTTTGATAATAATTCTTCAGCAATTTCTTTATGTCTTTTTTGATTTTTAGATTGGTAAACAACATCATCATCCCATTTTAAATCTAACCATTTTAAACCATCCAATATTTTATTTATGGATTCTTTTGTTGATCTTTCTTTATCTGTGTCTTCTATTCTTAATAAGAATTTTCCTTTAGTATTTTTAGCAAATAACCAATTAAATAACGCAGTTCTCACACTACCTATGTGAAGATTACCAGTTGGAGAAGGGGCAAATCTTGTTACAGTTTTCATAGCTTAGATATTTATAAGAAATCCTATTTATACATGAAAAAAAGAATTATTTAAGAAATATTTTTTAATAACTTCTGATAATTCCTTTTAATTTACCTTGAATACTTACTTCGTCAGGATTAAAAGATTGAATTTTATAGTTATCATTTTCTGGTATTAAATAAATTTTTTCTTTATCTTTTTTTAATTTTTTTAAAGTTACTTCGTTTTCATTAATAAGGGCAACAACAATATCGCCGTTATTTGCATCGTTACAATATTCTATTATAGCTTTATCACCATCAACTATGCCTTTATTTATCATAGAGTCTCCTTCAATTTTAAGCACATAATTTTTTTTATTTGGTGAAATTAGATTTAAAGGTATTTGTATTTTGTCCTCAGTATTTTCTATAGCTTCAATAGGATTACCAGCAGCTATTGTTCCCAATAATGGAAGATTTATTAAATCTTTTTCTTCTTTTTTTATTGAATTATTTAATATATTAATTGCTCTTTTTTTATTATTTTTTTTTTCTATAAATCCTCTTTCAACTAATCCGTCAATAAGTCTTTGTATACCTGATTTTGATTTTAAACCCATAGCTATTTTCATTTCTTCAAAAGAAGGACTAACATTTGTTTTTTTTATTCTATTTTTTAGAAAATTGAAAAGTTTATTTTGTTGTTTTGTAAGCATATATATATTATAGGAACAAAAGTGGTACATTTCAAGTAGGAATTATCTTTTATAATTGCCTGATTTACCACCTTTTTTTGATAATAAACGAATCTGCCTAATTTCAATGGATTTATCAAGTGATTTGCACATATCATAAATGGTTAAAGCACTTATTGAAACAGATAACAACGCTTCCATTTCAACTCCTGTTTGAGAAGAACTGTTACATGTTGAAATTATTTGCAATCCTTTAGATTTCTTTTTTATTTCTATTTCGACTGAATTTAAAGGTATTTGATGACAAAGAGGTATTATATCTGATGTTTTTTTAGCGGCTACTATTCCTGCTGTTTTAGCAACTGAAATTACATCTCCTTTAATTATTTTATTTTTATAAATTTTATTCTTAGTACTGTCATTTAAATGAATAAAAGCTTCAGCAACAGCTACTCTTTTAGTAACTTTTTTGGAGCCCACATCAATCATTTTTACACTTTTATTAGTTTGTTTTGACATTTAAAAAATCTTTCAATTTAGATTGATTTTTAAGAAGTGTTTCACCTATTAAAAAACCTTTAATACCATACGACCACAAATTAATCATATCATCAATACTTTTAATTCCACTTTCAGAAATAACATATTTATTCTTTGGTATATGCTTTATAAGTTTTTTTGTATTATTTATATTTACTTTTAACGTCTTTAAATTCCTATTATTTATTCCAATAAACTTACTTTTTAATTCTAAAGCTTGTTCTAATTCTTTATTATTATGAACTTCAAGTAAAACATTTAAACCGTATTCACGAGCTGTTGTTTCTAATTCTTTAGCTTGATTTTTTTCAAGCGCTGCCATTATTAATAAAATACAATCTACTCCACTATATTTTGATTCAATTATTTGATAATTATCAACAATAAAATCTTTTCTAAGAATAGGGAGTCTGGTTATTTTTCGAACTTTCTTTAAATGATTTAAAGATCCGTCAAAATATTTTTCATCAGTTAATATAGATAAACAAGTTGCTCCATTTTTTTGATATTTTTTTGCTATTTTAATTGGGTTAAAAAATTTATTAATTTTTCCCTGACTGGGAGATTTTTTTTTAATTTCCGATATAACTGGTATTTTTCCTTTTTTTAAATTTTTATCAAAAGCTTTTTTAAAATCATTTACCGCTTTTTTTTTAGATGTATTTTTTATTAAAAAATTAATGCTTTTTTTTTTCTTTTCTTTTTCAATAAAGATTCTTTTATCTTTACATATTTTTTTTAATATATTTTCCATTATTATGAATTTGATAATTCAATTAAGTCATTAAGTTTTTTGAAACCATCGCCAGACAATATAGTTTTATTTACTATTTCTAAACCTGATTCAATATCTTTTACTTTATTATTTATGTATAAAGCAGAAGCTGAATTTAACATAACTATATCTTTTTTTGGTCCTGATATTTCGCCTTTTAGTATACCTTTTATTATTTCAGCATTTTTTTTACTATCTCCACCAATTAAATCTTTTTTATTGCTTTTTTGAATTCCAAATAGAGTTGAATCTATTTCTAATTCTTTTATTTTTTTATTTTTTATTTCAATAATATAATTTTTTCCAGTTGTTGTTAATTCGTCATATTCTTTATTTCCTGAAACAACCCATGCATGTTCGGTTTCTAACTTTTTTAAAACCTCTGCAACTTTCATTAATATATTTATATCATAAACCCCCATAATTTGTTTTTTACATTCTACAGGACTTAACAATGGACCTAAAATATTAAAAATTGTTCTTTTACCAATTTTTTTTCTTATTTCAGCAACATTTTTTAAAATTGGATGGAAGTTTGGCGCGAATAAAAAACATAAATTAATTTTATTAAGACAATTAATTATTTTATTTTCATCTAAATTAATATTAATTCCTAATTCTGAAAGTACATCAGCTGAACCAGTTAAAGAAGATACAGCTTTGTTTCCATGTTTTGCTACACAAACACCACTAGCTGCAGTAACTATTGCGCTGATTGTTGAGATGTTAAATGTTTTAGATCCATCACCACCAGTTCCACATGTATCAAACGTATTAGAAAAACCTTTTATTATATTAGCTTTTTTTTTTATACTTATAACCGCGCCAAAAATTTCGTCTACACTTTCACCTTTTTTTGATAAAGAAGTTAAAAATTCAATAATTTCACTGTCGCCAACTTTTTGTAATAAAATTTGATCAAACGCATTTTCAGAATCCTTCGAAGACAAATCAACGCCATCTTTTATAGATTTTATATAGTCAGTAAAGTTCTTCATTTATTTTTTTGATAATTGTAAAAAATTTTTTATTAAATCATGCCCATGCTGCGAAGCAATTGACTCAGGATGAAATTGAACGCCATAAATTGGTAATTTTTTATGCTTTATACCCATTATCAATCCATTTTTTTTAAGTTCTGCTGTAACTTTTAAACAATTTGGTAAACTTCTTCTTTCTATGCAAAGCGAATGATATCTAGTTGCTTTAAAAGGATTTGAAAGATTTTTAAAAACATCAGATTTATAATGATAAATATTACTAACTTTACCATGCATAGGTTTGTTTTTAATTATTTTTCCTCCAAAAGCTTGCCCAATTGCCTGATGTCCTAAACATACCCCAAGAGTAGGTATCCTAGTTTTTGCTATTTCTTTAATTAAATTTAAACAAATTCCCGCTTCATTTGGAGTGCACGGGCCAGGTGATAAAATAATTCCTTTATATTTTTTTTTCATTATTTCATCGGTAGTTATTTTGTCATTTCTATAAACTTCTATTTTTGCACCAAGTTCTAAAAAATAATGATAGAGGTTATAAGTAAAACTATCGTAATTATCAACAAGTAAATACATTTTATTAAAAATTTATAGCATCATCAGATGCATTTAAAACAGCTTTAGCTTTATTAATAATTTCATTATATTCATTTAATTTATTACTATCAGCTACAATTCCCCCACCACTTTGAACAAATAAAAAATTATTCTTTATTAATCCAGTTCTTAGTGTTATGCAAGTATCAAGAGAACCATCATGTGCAAAATAACCGACTCCTCCGGCATAAAAACTTCTAGAAACATTTTCAACTTCATTAATTATTTCCATTGCTCTAATTTTAGGAGCCCCTGTTACTGTTCCTGCTGGAAAACCTGCCGCAAGAACATCTAAAGGATGATATTTTTTATTTAATTTACCTACAACATTAGAAACTATATGCATTACATGGGAATAATTTTCTATTATCATTTTTTCTGTAACTTTAACTGAGTTCTTTAATGAAACTCTTCCAACATCATTTCTTCCTAAATCAAGAAGCATTAAATGTTCTGCAATTTCTTTAGGGTCTGACAAAAGATCTTTAGCTAATTTTTTGTCTTCTATTTCATTTTTTCCTCTTTTTCTAGTTCCTGCTATAGGTCTTATTGTAATATTACCATCCTTAAGCCTAACTAAAATCTCAGGACTTGACCCAACCAAAGAAAAATTTTTAAAATTCAATATAAATAAGAAAGGAGAGGGGTTTAGTTTTCTTAAAGATCTATATAATGAAAATGGACTTTCTTTAAATTTTTTTTTAAATCTTAACGATGGTACAGCTTGAATAATATCTCCATCATTTATATATTTTTTTAACTTATCTATAACTGAGTAATATTGATTTTTTGTCATATTACAGGAAATCTTTTCTTTCTTTGTTTCTTTTTTTTTTATGTTTGTATTTTTTAAAGGTTTCTTTAACAAGTTAATTACACTTATAATTTTTTTTTTACTATCAGCATATAATTTATTAATTATTTTTTTGCTTATATTGTTTTTTGGTTTTGTTATTGTATTAACAATACTTAAAGTATTTCTTAAATTATCAAAAACTGCCACCAATGAAGTTCTCATGAATAAAGCATACGGCACATTTAAATTATCTTTACTAGCATTTGGTAATTTTTCATAAAATCTTATAAAATCATATCCCATATAACCTACATAAGAAGAAACCATCGAAGGCAAGTTTCCAAAAGTAAAAGTTTTTAATGAACTGATTTCTTTTTTTAAATTATTCAATGCATTTGAATTAATAGCATTACAAGTAATTATTTTATCTGATTCAATTCCAATTATTGAATACCTACCTCTGCTAGAACCTCCTTCGACGGATTCGAGTAGAAAGTTATTAGTATTTTTTTTTATTAACTTTAAATATGCTGTAATAGGGGTTTCTAGATCAGCAGATATTTCACACCATAAGCAGAATCTATTATATTTATTTGATTTAAATTTTTTTTCAAAATTTTTTATATTTGGTGTTATTTCCAATTTTATATTTTTAATACTGAAGACTATCTATATAGTCATTAAGTAAATTTTTATTAATAGATACTGGAAATTTTTTTTCTAAAATTTTTGTTATTTGTTGAAAATTATCTATACCATAAACAGTATTAATATCCTTTTTAATTTCATCAAATTTTTTTTGATCAAACTCTGTACTACTATCAGATAATACTTTAATAACAAAAAATTTATCATCTGTTTCATTTTCATGAATAGAATTTTTTTCTGATTTAAAAACATTATTTACAATATCTATTGTTAATCCTTGTTTAATTAAATCTTCCCTATTAATTTTTTTTGTTGTTCTGCTGCTCATATCTAATGAATCACTAATTTTCATAAATTCTACGTTATTTTTTAAATTTTCATTAAACTCTTTACTTATTGTTTTGATTTTTTCTTTAACAATTTCTTCTTGCACATTTTCTTTTATTTTGTTGTAAGCTTCATCGAAAGTCATTTGTTTTTTAGCATCAATTTTATTTACATTTATAATAAAAAAACCATTTTCAACTTCTTCTATATATAAGTCTGAATCCATTTCTTGGTTATAGAGTTCATTAAAAAAATTATCAATTTTAATCTCATCAGGTAAATCAGAGTTAAAAAAAGAATTTTTTTCTATTAATTTAAAATTATTTAATTCTAAATTTAATTTATTAGATATTTCTTCAAGATTATTTCCATCTAAAATATTATTCTCAACTTCTATTATTAACGAATCTAATTCATCGTAGGCCTTATCAAGAGATAAATTATTTTTAATTTTATCTTTCACCTCATCTATTTTTTTTATTTTACTTTCAATAATTTCAGTAACTTTTAATACATGCCATCCTATATCTGTTTTAATTAAACTTGTGTAGTTATTATTATTTAATTCAAAAACAGCATCAGCAAATTCATCAAATAATTGTTTTTTTTCAACCGTACCTAGATTTATATAAGACGCATCTTTTTCATTATTTTTTGCTATTTCTTTAAAATTAGAGTCTTTATTTATTGATTTAAAAATTTCGTTTCCAATTTGTTCATCACTAAAAACAATTTGTTCAACTTTTCTTTTTTCTTCAGTTGCAAAATCTGTTTTTTGCAGATCGTACGCTTCTAAAATTTCTTCTTCAGTTAAATTTATTTTTTTTTTTATTTTTTCTAAATTTTGAAAAATATAAGTAAACGATCTTCTTTCTCCAAAAAAATATTTATCTTTATTTTTATTATAATGTTCAGATAACGATTCTTCCTTCGGACTTTTTTGCGACGATCTAAGAAAACTTTTATCTATACTTGCTATATCAAACTCTTTTTTCTCTTCTAATTGATTATAAATTTTTTTTGTTAAATTTTCAGGATAGTTAATTTTATTTTCATAATAGTCAGATATAAGCTCAATTATTATTTGTTTTTCAAGAGTGTCTAAATAAAGTTCTTCTGATCCAAAATTCCTAATTACGAATCTTTTGTATAAATTTTTATCAAATTCACCTTTAACGTTATCAATAAAATCTTTATTCTCATAAACTCTTTTTTTTAATACATCTTTCGATATTTTTATATTTGCTGATACAGCTGAGTTTAAAATTAGTTGTCTTGTAGCTATATTTTTAAGTGTTTCATAAGCAGTACTTTCTAACTCTAATTTATCTAATTTTTTATTTTTACTTAAAAAATTAACGTTTCTTTGGAATTCTGATCGAAAATATTCGGTAGAAATTTTATTTTTACCAATTTTTGCAATATGGTTTTTACTTCCACTAAATATATCTCCAACTCCCCAAAAGGTAAAACTTAAGAATATGAAAAAGAATATTATTCCAAGTAACCAACCTTTTATATATTTCTTTATATATTGAAGCATTTTCTTTAATATAAGATATTAAATAATATCAAACAAACAATGAATAAAGATAAATTAATTGTTGCTAATTGGAAAATGAATTTTCTTTACAATAATGCATCCATTTTTTGTAAAAAAATATCATCAAAAAGAAAAAGTATTAAAAACAAGTTTATTATTTGTCCTCCTACAGCTTTAATTTCAAAGCTATCTTTAAGATTTAATAAAATTACTTTTGGTGCTCAAGATTGTCATTATGAAAAATTTGGCGCTTTTACTGGTGATAATAGCGCTGCTATGTTAAAAAATATTAATTGCAAATATATTATAACAGGCCATTCAGAAAGAAGAAAATTCTATAACGAGAATAACGTAATTCTTAAGAAAAAAATTAAAAGTATAATTAACGCAAATTTAGTTCCAATTTTTTGTATAGGTGAGGATATATCTGTAAAAAGAAAAGGAAATACTAAAAAACACTTATTAAATCAATTAATTAATGTTTTACCTAAAAATAATAAAAAAAAAATTGTTATAGCTTATGAACCGATATGGGCAATTGGAAGTGGAAAAACCCCTAAAATTGAAGAAATAGAAGAAATTAATTTATATATTAAGAGCGTAATAAGAAAAATTAATACAAATTATAAAAATACTAAAATTTTATATGGAGGGTCTGTAAATAAAGAAAATTCAAAGATTTTTTTAAATAATAATAACGTTAATGGTTTATTAGTAGGTGGATCTAGCTTAGATTTTAATACTTTTTATTCAATTTTATCTTATAAAATATTATAAATCGTTTGATTTTTTTTAGAAAAGTTTATATATAATTTAAATTAGTATGGCATCAATATTATTAACAATACATATTATAGTCGCTATTTGCTTGGTAGTTTCAGTTTTACTTCAAAAAAGTGAAGGTGGATTAGGTGGCTTAGGTGGTGGCATGTCCAATGTAATGTCATCTCAATCAGGAAATAATTTTATTACAAAGTTAACACTTTATTTAGCTACTGGCTTCATTATTACTAGCCTATCATTAGCTATTGTATCTGGTAATTCTAATAAAGACTCTATTATTGATAGTGATATAATAAATGATATTAAGGAGAAAGATGTACCAACAGTTCCATTGGCCGAATAATTTTTTATTAATTAATTTTAATTTTTTTAAAGGGGCATTTTTGCCTCTTTTTTTTTATATAAATGACTAAATACATTTTTATTACAGGTGGCGTTACTTCAGCTTTAGGAAAAGGGCTTGCCTCAGCATCTTTGGCAGCACTTTTACAATCTAGAAATTTAAAAGTACATTTAAAAAAATTAGATCCATATTTAAACATAGATCCTGGAACTATGAGTCCTTATCAACATGGGGAGGTTTTTGTAACAGATGATGGAGCTGAAACAGATTTAGATTTAGGACATTACGAAAGATTTACAGGAGTTCCAACAAGAAAAAATGACAATATTACATCTGGGCAAATATTTTCTAACGTACTAGCAAAAGAAAGAAAGGGAGATTACTTAGGCTCAACTGTTCAAATCATTCCGCACGTAACTAATGAAATTAAAGAATTTATAATTAATAATACTAAAAAAGATGACGTTGTTTTATGTGAAATTGGAGGAACTGTAGGTGATATAGAAGGATTACCATTTTTAGAAGCAATTAGACAATTAAGAAATGATCTAGGCAAAGAAAATACTCTTTTTATTCATTTAACTCTTGTTCCTTATTTAGA